>Ga0126306_10000041_pt1 | contig 34391 bp, 36 predicted proteins | sample Plot27_FD_92592 | JGI IMG/M metagenome (GOLD analysis project Ga0126306, IMG submission 92592) | Serpentine soil microbial communities from UC McLaughlin Reserve, CA, USA - Plot27 | ecosystem: Environmental > Terrestrial > Soil > Grasslands | place: USA: UC McLaughlin Reserve, Lake County... | reverse complement strand
GCCCTCGTGGTCCGCCGCGATGCGGCGCAGGGCCGCCGGGTCGACCGGCAGCGCCTGACACCAGCAGCTGTCCGTGTCGATCCCGCAAGAGAAGCTCGCGCCACAGGCGGGACAGCGGGCGGGGCGGGGCTCAGCCATGGGCCGACGATAACCGGGATTCAAACCCAGCCGCCAACCGTGCCCGACGGGTTGCGTGTCACGGGAACGACCGCCTCCACGGCCACGCTCGCCTGGAACCCCCAGGCGAGCGAGTACCACGAGGAGTTGCGGGCCACCGTCACGCAGCCGAGCACGGTGTCCAATCTGATGCCGGACCACGACTACATGTTCCTGGTCCGCGCGGAGGACACCGAGCCGCCCACCGCCCCGAGCAATCCGCGCACCACGGCCATCTCCTTCACCACCGCGATCCTGACGTTCTTCCAGTGGAGTGCCTCCAGCGACAACAGCGGCGAGGCGCGCTACGAGCTCTTCCTCGACGGCCGGACGACGCCGTTCGCGTCAACCGCTCGGCGCCGAGCAACGGGGTGCCCATCGAGGTCTGACCTAGGCTGCCCGGGTGCAGACGCTCAGCCGCCCGGAGCTCACAGCCGCGCTCGCCGCCCGGCAGATGCTGCTCCAACGCCGGCGCATCGGCCCCGCGGAGGCCATCCGCCGGCTCACGCCGCTTCAGGGGCAGGAGCCGGCGGCGCCGTATCTGGCCCTGGCCGCCCGCCTCGACGGCTTCGACAAGCGGGACCTGGAGGCGGCGATCGGCTCCGGCCAGGTCGTGAAGACGACGATCATGCGGCTCACGCTCCACCTCGCCGCGGCGGAGGACTATCCGGCCTACGCGCAGCTCACACGCCAGGCGCGGATGCGCAACTGGCGCAAGACGTACGCACACCTCGACGAGGAGCAGGTTGTCGCGGAGCTCGGCGACTGGCTCCGTGAGCCGCGAACGAACAGGGAGATCCGTGAGCGCGTGGCCCGCTACGGAGGATTGAGGGATCAGGAGTGGACGCCGGTGTTCTTCGCCCGCACCGTGCTGCCGCTCGTCCAGCTTCCGCCTGCTGGCTTCTGGAGCGACCCGCGGCGGGCGACCTTCGTCGTCGACCCGCGCCCGCTGCCAGACCCGGCCGACGCCGCGGCGCTGGTGCTCCGCCGGTACCTGGCCGGGTTCGGCCCGGCCAGCCGTCCCGACATCGCGGCCTGGGCCGGGGTGGCGCAGCGCGACCTCGCCGAGGGGTGGACGCGCATCGAGACGGTCTCCTACCGCGACGAGCACGGCACCGAGCTGCTCGATCTGCCCGACCAACCGGTCCCGCCGGCGTCGACGCCGCTCCCGGTGCGGCTGCTCGCGCACTGGGACCAGCCGCTGCTGGCCTACGCGGCCCGCGACCGGATCATCCCATCCGATGTCCAGCCCCTGAAGCTCACGCTCAGCGGCGACCCCACCGTCACGGTCGACGGCCGCGTGGCGGCCAGCTGGTCGATCGAGCGCGAGGGCGACGCCGTCCGGCTCACGGTCACACCGCACGTCGAGATCCGCCGCGCGGTCCGGGCCGAGATCCGCGCCGAGGCCGAGCGCACGGCCCGCTTCTGCGAGCCGGACGCGCGGAGCTACGGCGTCGCGGGCGTCTAGGAAACCGATCTGATCGTCGAGATCGAGGGCGCGGACAATGCGCATCGGGGGCACGCACATCCCCGTGCTCGTCCGTTGCTCAATGCTCGATAACAGATGTTACGTCAACTTCTATCCGATCCGGCGGCTCGGGGAAGGTGCGTTCGTGTGGTCGAGCACGTGATAGCTCGTTCTTCATCAGGAAGAACAACGGCGGGTCCTCAGCACAAAAGGTGGCCCACACTCCCGACTCACGGGCCTGGCTCCGTGCTGCGGCGCCGCTCGCCCGGCGCCCGTTCCTCGCTGTGTGCATGACCGAGGGACGCGGGGTTGACATAACCGTGCCGGCGCCTTGCCGCCGGCCGGCGCACCGGCTAGCGTCCGCGCCCATGCGCGAAAGGGCTCGCTCGTTCCTGCTCTCGGTCGCCGCGATCGCCGCCGCCGTCGTTCTCATCTCGCCGGCTTCGGCGTCCGCTCAGGCCGGCTCGTCCACCGTCTGTTCGGCGACGTTCGAGGTGCTGCACGACGACACGATCGGCAGCATGTCGCTGCCCGCGGGGCCGTACACGGTCACGCTCCTCAACTCGAGCGCGCTCACCTGTGCCCAGGCCTCGGACCTGTTCCGTCAGTTCCTCGAGGACTGGGACGGCCGGCTCCCGCGTCCGTGGGTGGCGACCGCGTCCACACGGACCTTCAGGCGTGGCTCCGGCGGCGGCGTCGGCTTCAGCGTGGCCCCGGCCAGCGGCCCTTCGGGCGGCGGAGGCGGCGGCCACTATCCGCACGGCAGCGCCTGCCCTGGCACCTTCCGCGTCCTGCACAACGACCGGATCGGAACGTTCTCCGTGCCGCGCGGCGTGTACCGCATCACGCTGTTGTCGGTCGGCCGCATGAGCTGCTCGCAGGCCTCGGCGAACCTCGCGCAGTTCCTCCAGGACTTCGACGGCATCCTGCCGAGTCCGTGGTTCCTCGACCCCGAGACCGGCTCCTTCATGCGCGGCAGCCGCAACGTGGGCTTCCGGATCAAGGAGATGGTGGGCCCGCCCAACCCGAGCGGCGGCGGGGGCGGCACCCATCCCACCGGCAATCGCTGCCCCGGCACGTTCCGGGTGCTGAACAACGACCGCATCGGCAGGCTCAGCCTCCCGAGAGGTCCGTACCGGATCACGCTGCTCTCCGGTGGCGGCCTGTCCTGCTCGGGCGCGTCGCGGATGTTCTCGCAGTTCCTCAACGACTTCGAGGGCACGCTCGCGCGACCGTGGGTCCTCAACGTCCAGACGGGGACGTTCACGCGCGGGCGCGGCAGCAACACCGGCTTCAGGGTCAAGCCCGCACGATAGGAGGTGCATACCCGCCGCGGTGCGGGGCATACTCCGGGGCATGGCCGACTCTCACGCGAGTGACAGCCCCAACCCGCGCTTTGCGCCCGCCCCCTCCCCCTCCGCATGGCTCAACGAGGTGAGCTTTCCGCTTGCGGTGCGCGGCTACGACCGCCACGCCGTGGACCGGTTCCTGGACGAGCTTCGTGCCCTCGTGGCCGACCTGGAGTCGAATCAGACACGCGAGGGAGTGGTCCAGAAGGCCCTCGACGAGCTCGGCGAGGAAACCGCCGGCATCCTGCAGCGGGCCCACGAGACGGCTGACGAGATCACCGCCCGCTCACGCGCGCAAGCCGACGGCCGGCTCCAGCGTGCCGAGCGTGAGGCGGAGATCGTCAGGCGTGAGGCCGACGAGTACGCCGAGAAGGTCGTCGTCGACACCCGGCTCCTATGGGAGGAGCGTCAGCGGCTGATCGAGGACGTTCGCCAGCTCGCCGACGAGGTGCTCGCCACCGCCGACGACGCCATGGAGCGGGTGAAGATGCCCGAACCGCTCACGCCCGTGCCGGACGCCGAGGAGGGCCCGCCGGTGGCAATCGACCCGGAGCCCACGGAGCCTTTCCCCCTGGGAGCGGTGGACCAGGACCCGGAGCCAGAGGAGGAGCGGGAGCACACGGTCGAGCTGGAGGCGCTGCCCGGCGGTCCGGACGAGCCGCCGGAGCGCGAGCGCGACTGAGCCCCGCGTGGGCCGGCTGGAGGTCCGGGTTCAGCCCCGCGCTCGGCGCGACGAGATCGCCGGCGAGCGTGATGGTCTGCTCCTCGTGCGGGTGACGGCCCCTCCCGTGGACGGGAGGGCCAACGAGGCGGTCAGGAAGCTGCTGGCGAAGCGGCTGGGCGTGGCCCCCGGACGGGTGGCCGTCGTGCGCGGCGCCGGCGCTCGCAACAAGCTGATCGAGGTCGACGGACTCGACTCGGCGGCGCTGCGGCGGGCGCTCGGCTAGATCGGGAGCTTGCCCCGGCCGCGGCGGCCGAGCGAGGCGCTCCGGTTCGTCGCCTTGCGCGACGTGCCGAACGACTTCGAGAAGAGGCGCCCGATCGGGCCTGGCGCCTTGCCACCGGCCCGCTGCCCGACGCCGAGCGTGCGGTCCACGCCGCGCTGCGGCTTCGTCGAGAGTCGGGGCAGCAGGAAGGCGAGCACCAGCAGCGCCACGCAGATGCCAGCGATGATCGCAACGGTCATGGTCGCGCTTGTACCCGTGTTTCCCTGGTCCGAAAACCGGCTACTTGAGAGGCATGAGCGAGAGAGACCCGGAGGATCTCCTGGCGGAGCGCGAGGCGGACGCCGCCGCGCACGAGGCGGCCGGCGTGGGCGGCCGCGCGCCAGCCGATGAGGATCCGGAGCGCCGGCCCGTCGACGAGGCGGGCGGCGGCGAGGCGGAGGGCTTCGAGCAGGCCGAAGAGGACCTCCGCGAGAACGCCGAGCACGGCTCCCTGGGGCCGCGCGACCCCAATCGAGACGCGCTCACCCCGGAGGAGGAGAGCGACGTGCCCGACGTCGAGTACGGCGAGGCCGACGAGGCCCGCACCCGGGACCGCCCTCACGAGGTCTGAGCGGCCGGCCGGCCGTCTGCGAGACTCCCCGGACGGTGGGTCGGCAGCGACAGATCAAGATGCAGATGCAGGTCGGGGCCTTGGCCGCGATCCCGCAACTCGAGAGCCGCACGGACGAGCAGCTCATGAGCGAGTCGAAGCACCGTGTGGCCGCGAAGGCGATCCTCGGCGCCCGCGCCGCCGAGCGCTACGACGTCGATGCCGCGCGAAAGTACTTCAACGAGGCCCTCGCCGGCTGCCATCCCCAGGAGCGCCCGGCTCTCCGCCAGATGATGAAGGCCTCGATGGCGCTCGCCGAGCGCCGGCCTGACGACCTGAAGGAGGCGATGGAGAAGCTCGGCCAGCAGGCCCCCTCCGGCCGTCAGCTGTTCATGCTGCGGCTGATGGGCCTGGTGATCCCACCCGCCAGCGCCGGCATCGTGGCCAGGATTCGCGGCATCCTGCTCCTGATCGCTCTCGTGATCGTGCTGCTGGCCGTCGGTTTCGCGCTCGTTGAGCTGATCGCCCTCCCGTTCGGCGGCATCAGCACCGGCCCCGCGATCTTCTTCGGCTTCCTTCTGGTGGTGGCCGTGATCGGCGTGCTCGTGCTGTTCGGCAGACGAAGGCAGGCTCGCGTCCGCGAGGCGCGGGCGGCCGGCCCTTAGGGCGTCAGTTCAGCGCCGAGGAGAGACGGCGGCGGTGCTCGCGCGCGAGCGGATGGTCTGCTCCGAGCTCGGTGAAGATGGCCACCATCACGCGCCGGACGAGGTCCCGGCGCTCAGGATCGGCCAATGCGCTCTGGAGCAGCTCGAGGGCGGTGGCGGGGTCGCCGGAGTCCCACGCCTCGAAGGCGGGGGCGAGCTCCTCGTCGCCGGCGAGCCGCGCGCGAGCGGCGAGACCGTCGGCTACGAAGTCGCCCGGCACGCCTTCCAGCAGGTCGATCGCCTGCTCGAGCTCGCCCCGCTCGATCAGCATCCGGCCGAGCTCACGGCGGGCGGTCTCGTGACCCGGATCGACCTCGAGCGCGCGGCGCAGGGCGTGCTCGTCACCGCCGGCCGCCAGCTCGTCGGCCTCGGAGGGCACGAGCTCCTCGACGAACCGCTCAACGACTGCGGGGGGCTGTGCACCGGTGAACTCGCTGACCACGCGTCCGTCCCGGAAGGCCTTGACGGTCGGCAGGCCGCGCACGCCGTAGCGGGCGGCCGTGGCCTGGTTGTGGTCCGCGTCGAGCTTGGCGAGCTCCACCTTCCCGGCGTGGGCGGATACGGCGCCCTCCAGCACGGGTGCGAGCATGTGGCACGGTTGGCACCAGTCAGCCCAGAAGTCCACCAGCACGGGCACCTCCGACGAGCGCCGCAGCACGCGCTCCTCGAAGTCGGCGTCGGTCACGTCGAAGGGCTCTGCCATGCCGTCGAATCTAGCGACCGTGGCCGCTTAAGCCGCAAGCACTCTGCTCGGCCGAGTGCGCGCGGATGAGCTTCACCGCCGCGTAGGCTAGCCGGGTGCCGCTGACGCCCCTCGCCGCCCGCTACGAGCAGTTCGTCCTCGACCTCGACGGGTGCGTCTGGGTCGGAGGAAAGCCCACGCCAGGGGTGGTGGACGCGCTCGACGAGCTGAGGGCGGCGGACAAGCGCGTGGCCTTCGCCACCAACAACGCGTACGAGTCCGGGGAGGACCTCGTGGCGCGTCTATGGAAGATCGGCGCCCGCGCGTCCCTGCGGGACGTCGTCACGGTCGGCGGCGCCATGCAGCACCTGCTCGCGGAGACCCGCTCAGGGAGGACGGCGTTCGTGATCGGCACTCCGGCGATGGTGAAGCACGTGGGTGATGCGGGCCTGAAGGTGCTGAACGCCACCGACCTGGCATCACGTGCCGAGGTGGTGGTCGTGGCGGGCACCACCAAGCTGGTCTACGACGACCTGCGCCAGGCCACCCAGGCCGTGATGCGCGGCGCCGACCTGCTCGCCACCGCCCGCGACCCCACCTACCCGCAGCCGGACGGGCTCTGGCCGGGCACCGGCGCCGTGCTGGCGGCGGTGGAGTACGCGACCGGCCACACCGCCGAGATCGTCGGCAAGCCCGAGCCTCAGCTCTTCCTCACCGCCCTCGACCGCCTTGGCGAGGGCACCACCCTGGTCGTGGGTGACCGAGTGGCCTCGGACCTCGCCGCGGCGGCCGCTGCCGGGCTGGACGCGGCGCTCGTGCTCGGTGAGGCCACCGACCGCGAGGTACTCGACGGATTCGAGCCGCAGCCGGTGGCCGTTGGCGAGACGCTGGCCGGTCTGCTCACGCGGCCTCCCTGAGCAGCTCAACCTCCTCCGGCTCCACGCCCAGCAGCGCGCATGCCGCCGGCGTGACCGTCAGCCCCGCCCGCGAGGCACGCGCGAGCGCCGCGGCAGGATCGACGTCGCGCACCTCGTGCAGGTGGGCGGCGCACACGGCGGCCACGAAGTCGGTGTACCGGTCCCCGTGAATCGCGACCGCCCCGCGGCTCTTCAACTCGCGACGCAGGAGCGGCAGGAGCTCCTCGAGCGCATCGGCTCCATCGTCGGTGCGCGGAACCGGCAGGTGATGCCATTCGAGCCCCACCGCGTCGTAGCCCGACAGGTTGTGCCTGGTGGCCATGACGGAGACCACCAGCCGCACGCCTCTGCTGCGCAGGTACTGGATCTCCGCGGCCCGCCGGTCGCTGCGGTGGCTGCGCCCCCCTCCCCCCGGCCGCTCGAGCGCGCACAGCTTGCGCGCACGCGCCCACCAGATCCGCCTCGGTTCTTGCATGAGCAGTTCCATGCAGGGCTAAGGGGCCGAGCAAGGGAAACTCGCCCCGATAAGGTTCGGCGGTCATATGCCGCGCAGTGGCGGACGAGTGAACCGGCGCTTCGCGCTCCTCGTGAACCCGGCGTCCGCCGGGGGGAAGGCGCTGAAGGCGTTGCCGGCCGTGCACGCGGCGCTCGACCGCGCCGGCGCGGCCCATCGCACCGTGACCACGCGGAGCATCGAGCATGCCGGCGAGGAGGCCGCCCGCGCGGTGGAGCAGGACGAGACCGTGGCCGCGCTCGGTGGCGACGGCCTGCTGCGCCCGATCGCCGGGGCGCTCAAGGGCACCCGCACAGCCGTGGCGCTGATCCCCTGTGGACGCGGCAACGACCTCGCGCGCGTACTCGAGATCCCGACCGATCCGGACGGGGCGGTACGGAACGCCGTGGAGGGCGAGGAGCGCCTGCTCGACGTGGCGAGCGTCGACGCAACGCCGTACATGGGGATCGCGAGCTTCGGCTTCGACTCCGATGCGAACCGGATCGCCAACCGGACGAAGCTGATCCGCGGCGATGCCGTCTATCTCTACGCCGCTCTGCGGGCACTCGCCGCCTGGAAGCCGGCAACGTTCACCGTCACGGTCGACGGCGACCGGCATGCGGTCGGGGGGTACTCGGTGGTGGTGGGCAACTCGAAGGCCTACGGCGGCGGCATGTTCGTCCTGCCGCAGGCCGAGCTCGACGACGGCAAGCTCGACGTCCTGATCTCGAAGAAGTGCTCCAAGCTCACGTTCCTGCGTGAGCTGCCCAAGGTGTTCAAGGGCCGGCATCTGGACTCGCCGCACGTCGAGGTGCTGCGCGGCGAGGCGATCAAGGTGAGCTCGGATCGCCCCTTCGTCATCTACGCCGACGGGGACCCGATCGGCGCCACGCCCGCCACGTTGCGCGTGGAGCCGCGCGCCCTGCGGGTCATCGCGCCGTCCTGATGTACCGGGCCGCCCGCGCACTCGCCCGGCTCGTGCGGGCAGCAAGCCGCCGCCTCGGGCGCTCCGGTGGGACCACGGCGCCCGGGCGGTTGCTGCTGCGGCTCGCGCCCGGGGCGCTCGGCCGCATGGCCACCGGCCTCGACGACGGCTCCGTGCTCGTGTCGGCCACGAACGGCAAGACCACGACATCGGCCATGCTCGCCGCCTGCCTCGAGCGCTGCGACCGTCCGGTGGTGCACAACCGAGCCGGGTCGAACATGGCCTGGGGCGTGGCCACGGCGCTGCTGGATGCCGGGCGTCAGCCGGGCCAGCTCGGGCTCTTCGAGGTGGACGAGGCCTGGCTGCCGCGCGTGGCCGACCAGGTGGAGCCGCGCCTGCTGCTGCTCTCGAACCTGTTTCGTGACCAGCTGGACCGCTACGGGGAGCTCGAGCTGCTGGCCGATCGCTGGGCCGAGCTGGTGGCGCGCCTCGAGGGGCGCGCCCGCTTCGTCCTGAACGCCGACGATCCGCTCGTGGCCGACCTCGGCCGCGGTCACGCGGGCGTGACCTACTTCGGCGTGGAGGACGACTCCCAGGCGCTCCCGGGGATGCAGCATGCGGCCGATTCGAAGCACTGCCGTAACTGTGGCGCCGCCTACACGTACGACGCCATCTACCTCGGCCATATGGGGCGCTACCGCTGCCTGAACTGCGGGCGGGAGCGACCCGAGCCACAGGTGGCCGCCACGCGCGTTGAGCTCGACGGCATGACCGGCTCGAGCGTGGACCTCCGGACGCCCGTGGGGCCGCTGTCGGTGCGCCTCCCCCTCCCCGGCCTCTACAACGTCTACAACGCTGTCGCCGCCGTCACCACGGCGCTGGAGCTCGGCGTGCCGCTACCAGCCGTGGGCGAGGCGCTCGAGCGCTTCAGCGGCGCCTTCGGCCGCGTGGAGACGATTCCGATCGAAGGGCGGCGCCTGTCGATCCTGCTGGTGAAGAACCCCGCGGGCGCAAACGAGGTGCTGCGCACGCTCACGCTCGAGCCGCAGGGACTCGACCTCTGGCTTGCGCTCAACGACCGCATCGCCGACGGCCGCGACGTCTCCTGGATCTGGGACGCCGACTTCGAGGTGCTGGCGGGTCACGTACGGCGGGCCACCTGCGCGGGCACCAGGGCCGAGGAGATGGCCCTGCGCCTGAAGTACGCCGGCATCGACGCCGAGCTCGCGGTGGAGCCGGACATCCGGCGCTCGCTGGACGCGGCGGTCGCGGCCACGTCCGGCGACACGCTCTACGCCCTCCCCACCTACACGGCGCTGCTGGAGCTCAGAGACCTGCTGGCTGAGCGCGGCCTCGCGGCCCCGTGGGCATCCAGCTGAGCCCGTGACCGCCACGGACTTCGTGTTCGGGTACGGATCGCTCGTGTTCAACCTGCGCGAGCGGCCATCGCGGACTCCCGACCCGGGTGGGTTCGTCACCCACCTCGGCGACGTTCGCCGCGCGTGGAACGTCGCGATGGACAACCATGCCGACATCCCGGGCTACAAGTACTACCTGGCTCCGGATGGCTCTCGCCCGGCCGTGTACGTGGCGTTCCTCGACCTCGTTCCGAGCTCGGGAGGAAGCGTGAACGGCCTGTGCCGCCCGGTGGCCGAAGACGAGCTCCCGATCCTCGACCGGCGCGAGCGCAACTACACGCGCCTCGAGGTGACGGGTCGGATCGACGCGCCCCTCGGGCGGACCTGGATCTACGTGGGCTCCCCGGCCGGGCGAGAGCGGCTCCGCCGCGGCAGCGAGGCCGGGTCCGCCGTCGTGACGCGCGAGTACCTGGATCGGGTCGTCGGTGGATTCGAGGCCCTCGGTCCTGACGAGCGGCGCCGCTTCGAGGGCTCGACGGATCCCCGCCCGTTCCCTGTCCTCGACCTCGAGCGAATCGACCTCCCCCACCCATAGCACCGTGGCCTCGAACGCGATCGTGTGGCACGACGTGGAGTGCGGCGCCTACGCCGCCGACCTGCCCCTGTGGCGCGAGCTCGCGGAGCGAGCCGGCGGCCCCGTGCTCGAGCTCGGTGCGGGCACCGGCCGCGTGGCGCTCGAGCTCGCCGCGGACGGCCGTGAGGTCACGGCCCTCGACGCCGACGTCGACCTGCTCGACGAGCTGGGCCGGCGGGCGGACGCGAGCGGCCTCCGGCTGTCCAGGATCCACGTGGACGCCTGCACGTTCCGCACGGCGGATCGCTTCGACCTCGTGATCGGCGCGATGCAGTTCCCTCAGATCGTCGGCGGGCCCACGCGGCGAGCCGAGCTCCTGGCCACGGTCGCGTCGCTGCTCGCTCCCGGGGGCCGCTTCGCCGCCGCGGTCGCCGAGCTGGACGAGGCGGTCGCGCCCGAGGACGCGGCACCGCCGCTGCCAGACGTCGGCGAACGGCACGGCTGGCTCTTCTCGAGCCTGCCGCTCGACGTGCGCCCCGAGCCCGGCGGCGTGGCCGTGGAGCGGCTGCGCCAGGTCGTGTCGCCGGACGGCCGTCTGACCGAGGAGCGCCACACCCAGGTGCTCGACTCGCTCTCGGCGGACGGGCTGGCCGCCGAGGCCGCTGCGCATGGGCTGCGCCTCGAGGAGCTCCGGGCCGTTCCGGCCACTTCCGACCACCTGGGAAGTACGGTGGTCGTATGCCGACGTTGAGGGTCTGCTCGCTCTACCCCGAGCTGATGAACATCTACGCCGACCGCGGCAACATCGCGGTCCTGCGGACGCGCTGCGAGTGGCGCGGACTCGGCTTCGAGCACGCGGCATCGAGTCTCGCCGAGGCACTCGACCCGGACGCCCACGACCTCTTCTACATCGGCGGCGGACAGGACCGCGACCAGGTGGCCGTGGCGCAGGACATGGCGGCGACCAAGCGCGATGCCCTCCACGCCGCGGCGGCACGCGAGGCGGTCGTGCTCGCGGTATGCGGCGGGTATCAGCTGCTCGGCCACTCGTACGAGCTGGGCGCCCAGGAGCTGCCGGGTGTGGGACTGGTCGACCTTCGCACCATCCGCGAGCCCGGCCCGCGCCTGATCGGCAACTGCGCGATCGAGGCCGACCTCGGCGCCGGCCCGCAGGTGATCGCGGGCTTCGAGAACCACGGCGGACGAACCTATCTGGGCGAGCGGGAGCGGCCACTCGGCCGCGTGCTCGCCGGTCACGGGAACAACGGCCGCGACGGATTCGAGGGCGTGCGCCGCGGAAACGTGATCGGCACCTATCTCCACGGGCCCCTCCTCCCCAAGAACGTATGGCTGGCGGACCACCTGATCGAGCTGGCCCTCGGGATCCAGCTCGAGGCCCTCCCTGGGGACGAGCTCGAGGGCGCGGCTCACGCGTCGGCGATACGGGCTGCCGGCATCTGAGCGAGACTTCCTGTTAGGGTGCCCTAATAAGGTAGCCCTAAGAGAATCGGAGGTGGCGGCTGGACGAGCTCGAGCGCCGCTGGCTCACTCAGGGCCGGCTCGACCGGCGCTCACCGCCGCCGAGCTGCGCCTCCTGCTGCCCTTCGACGAGGACGGCATGCGCCGCGCGGAGCGCAGGCTCAGGCAGACTAGGGCGCTGCTCAACTAGCCGCGCGAGGCGCCGACCACCCGCAGGACCTCCGGCACCGAGGTCATCCCACGGCGGATCTTTTCGAGCCCGTCCTCGCGCAGCGTGCGCATGCCCTCGAGCGTCGCGCATTCGCGCAGGTCATCCGCCGAGGCCTTCTCCAGGATCAGGCGGCGCAGACCGTCGGTGATCGGCATCAGCTCGTAGATGCCGACGCGGCCCCGATAGCCGGACCCTCCGCAGCGAACGCAGCCGGCGGATTCGAAGGCGTCGAAGCCGGCGTCCACGTCGAAGCCGTTGTCCATCAGCATCTCCCTCGAGAGCGTGGTCGCGTTCTTGCACTCGCAGAGGCGCCGTACGAGCCGCTGGGCGACCACGCACTCCACGCCTGATGCGACGAGGTATGGCTCGATGCCCATCTCGATCAGTCGCGCTGCGGCGAGCGGCGCGTCGTTCGTGTGCAGCGTCGTGAGGACGAGGTGCCCGGTGAGCGCCGACTCGATCGCGATGCGGGCCGTCTCCCGGTCGCGCACCTCGCCGACCATGATGATGTCGGGATCCGCGCGGACCATCGAACGCAGGCCCGCCGGGAAGGACAGTCCCGCCTTGTTGTTGACCTGCACCTGCTTGACGCCCTCGAGCTCGTACTCGACCGGGTCCTCGACCGTGATGATCGTCTTCTCCGGCGTGTTGACCTCGGTCAGGCCGGCATAGAGCGTGGTGGTCTTGCCGGAGCCGGTGGGGCCGGTGACCAGGATGGCGCCGTGCGTCGCGTGCAGCGCAGCCTCGAACCCGCCGCGGATCTCCGGGTCCATCCCGAGCAGGTCGAGGTTCATCACCACGGAGTCCTTGTCCAGGATCCGCATCACTACCGACTCGCCGCGCACCACGGGCAGCGTCGCCACGCGCAGGTCCACGTAGTGGCCCTCCACGCTGAGACCGATGCGGCCGTCCTGGGGCATGCGCTTCTCGGCGATGTCGAGATTGGCCATGATCTTCACGCGTGACACGAGTCCCGCAATCAGCTTGCGCGGGACGGTCGTGGAATCGAATGCCACGCCGTCGATGCGCAAGCGCACGCGCATGTCCGACGAGCGCGGCTCGAAGTGGATGTCGGAGGCGCCGCGCCGGACCGCGTCGGCGATGATCGAGTGCACGAGCTTGACGACCGGCGCCTCTTCGGCCTGGTCGCGCAGCTCCACGATCTCGGTCTCCTGCTCCTCGTCCTCGATCTCCGCGACGGAGTCGCTGAGGTTCGCGAGCTGGCTGATCACCGAGTCGATGTCCTCCGGAGAGGCGACCGCGCGCCGCACCTCGTATCCGGTGGCCATGGCGATGTCGTCGAGCGCGAGGACGTTGGCCGGATCGGCCGTGGCCACGAGCACCGTGCTGTCGCTTAGGAAGGCGATCGGCACGGTGCGATAGCGGCGCGCCTTGCCGGAGTCGATCAGGCTCGAGGCACCCTTGTCGACCTCGAACTGGTTGAGGTCCACGAAGTCGAGGCCGTTGCGCTCGGCGAGCGCCCGGGCGAGCTGGGTCGAGTTCACGACCCCCAGGCCGATCAGCGCCTGGCCCAGTGCAAGACCCTGTGCACGGCCGCGTTCGACGGCCTCCTCGACCACCTTTCGCTCGGCGAAGCCGAGCTGCACGATCACATCGCCGATGCGTCGCTTGGTTCCGGTGCGCTGCGTCGGGGGTGTGATCCCAGGCATGGGGCGAATCCCCGCCGGGGCGGTGGTCGTCTCGGTCATGCCCTAGATATCGGCAGGGACGCGCTCTGAGTGAAGTCTCAGGCGGGTGCTGCCGCGGCGGTCGCGCTCTCGCGATCCGGGTGGACGTGGAGCGTTTCCACCATGTCCGTGATCTCGAACACGCGCCGCAGCGGCCCGGGCGGGCAGACCACCGCGAACCCCTTCCGGCGACGCGCCAGCCTGCGGTGCGCGTTGATCAGGAGCGCGAGGCCGGTCGAGTCCATGAACCCGACCTGGGTCAGGTCGATGACAACCGATCCGCGCGCCTCCACGACCGACTGATTGAGCACGCCGATCAGGCGCGAGGCCGTAGCCGTGTCGATCTCGCCTTCGACCGACACCAGCTCGACACCGTCGCGTGAGAGACGCTTCACGGCCAAAGGTGGCTCCACCGCGTTCGACCCTAACCCACTCTGCGTGATTCGGCTACCTGCCGCTCGACCCGAAGCCGCCCGCGCCACGCGTGGTCTCGTCGAGCGTCTTCGACTCCTCGAGCCTCGGCGCCTCGACCTTCACGAGCACGAGCTGCGCGATCCGGTCACCCGGATCGACGCGAAACGGCTCGTCCCGATCGGTGTTCAGGAGCAGCACGCGGAGCTCGCCGCGGTAGCCGGCGTCGATCAATCCGGGGGCGTTGACCAGCGAGATCCCGTGCCGCACGGCGATGCCCGACCGCGGCACCACGAGGCCCGCGAGTCCCTCGGGGATGGCCACCGCGATCGCTGTGCCCACGCTGGCCCGCTCGCCGGGAGCGATCGTGGCCGACTCCGCTGCGTAGAGGTCGAAGCCAGCGTCGCCGTCGTGGGCCTGCGCCGGGGGCCGCGCCGCCTCGCTCAGGCGGCGAAAGCGGAGGATCACCCCCGCGAGCCGCCGTTCATCGAGAAGCGCTCGAAGCGGGGCGCCACGGCGGCCGGCACGCGGGCCCGGACGCGTACTCCCTCGGCGGTATCGGTGCGCTCGAGCTCGCCCGCCAGGTCGTGGAGCTCTGAGAGGGTGCCGCCCTCCTCGTAGGGCAGGAGCAGCTCCATTGGGCGCAGGCTCGCGAGGAAGCGGCCCTCGACCGCTTCGCGAAGGTCGTCGAGCCCCTCCCCCGTCTCGCCCGACAGCTGGACGGCGCGCGGGAAGCGGAACGACAGCGCGCGCCGGTGCTCGTCGTCCAGCAGATCGACCTTGTTGAACGCCAGCAGACGCGGCCGCTCGGACGCCCCGACCTCGGTCAGCACGTCGTCCACGGCGTCGATCATCTCCTGCAGCTCGTCTTCGGCCACGGAGGCGTCGGCCACGTGCACGATCAGGTCGGCCCCCATCGCCTCCTCGAGCGTGGCGGAGAACGCCTCGACGAGCTGGTGCGGCAGCTTGCGGATGAAGCCCACGGTGTCCGTCAGGAGGTAGGTGCGCCCGCCGATCTCGAACGCGCGCGTGGTGGGATCCAGCGTGTGGAAGAGGCGCTCGCGCACCCCGACCTCGGCGCCCGTGAGCGCGTTCAGGAGCGTGGACTTCCCCGCGTTCGTATATCCGGCCAGAGCCACGGTCGGCAGGGCGGCCCTGTCGCGCTCGCGGCGCATCGTGTCGCGCGTGGCCTTCGTGTGGTCCAGCCGGCGCTTCAGCGCCGAGATGCGATCGCGTGCGAGCCGGCGGTCGGTCTCGATCTGCGTCTCGCCCGGTCCCCTCGTGCCGATCCCGCCGTCGATACGCCCTGCGCCGAGCCGCTCGAGGTGCGTCCAGAGGCCACGCATCCGCGCGAGGTTGTACTCGAGCTGGGCCAGCTCCACCTGAAGCTTGCCCTCGGCCGTGTGCGCGTGGTCGGCGAAGATGTCGAGGATGATCGCGGTGCGGTCGATCACCGGCATGTCGAGCGCCTGCTCGAGGTTGCGCTCCTGGCGCGGCTTGAGCTCGTCGTCGCAGGCCACGAGGTTGGCCCCCGACGCCTTGACCGCCTGCTTCAGCTCGGCGAGCTTGCCCTTCCCGAAGTAGCGGTCGGGATCGGGCTCCGCCCGGCGCTGCGTCAGCTCGCCCGCCACCGCCACCCCAGCGGTGCGCAGGAGCTCCTTGAGCTCGGACAGGTCGGCCTCGTGCGGGCCCGCCGCGATGCAGAAGGCGCGCTGGCGCGCGCGTGGATTGTGGACGCCCTCTCCGTACACGTGTTCAAGTCTAGGCCGAGCGCAGCCGCAGCCGCTCGACCGGCGGAATCACGCCCTCGCGCGAGAACTCGTACGGAACCGACGAGCCCGGCAGCACGACAACCGCCTCCTCCGGGTCGCCCAGCCAGCAGGCGTGCCCGACGGCGTAGCGGTGGGCGCAGAGGGCGCACGCGGCCGCGTCGAGCTCCTCGATGCGGCGGTGCCAGAGGTCGCCACCCTCGTCAACCACATGATCTCCCGCCAGCTCCTCGATGCGCAGCTGCAGGCCGAGCGGATGCCGCTTCGCCGGCAGCCGCCTCCCCTGCAGCGCGCAGAAGACGCCGTCGGAGTTGGTCTCGAAGAGCGGAAAGTCATGGTAGGCGCCCTCCCCCACCGAACCGTCTCGCTCCTGGTCGTCGGGGGCGAAAACGGGGAGGTCGCGGAGCAGTTCCGCGAGCCGGCGCGTCTCGGAGGTGGCCACCTGTGGCGCGACGCCGCGCCGCAGGAGCAGGGCGTCGCAGTCACGGCCCGGCCTGCCCTCCCGCGGCGTGGCGAGCGGTGCCCCCACGCCGATCACCACGTCGCCGAGGGTGCGCAGCTCGGCCGCCACCGCGCTCGCCGGCCCGGGCTCGAAGAAGATCGCGCTCAGCCGGATCGGCGGCTCGGGCGTGCGAACCTCCTCGAGCATCGCCAGCTGGAGCGAGCCCTGCATCGGGACGACGCCGCAGTAGTGCATCAGAGGCTCTCGCGCAGGCGCTCCACGGCTTCTGTCAGACGCTCCTCGGGCACGGTCAGGGAGATTCTGAAGAAACCCTCGCCGTTGGGCCCGTACGCGCTGCCTGGCGACACGACGACGCCCGACTCCTCCAGCACGAGCTCGCAGAAGGAGGCCGAGGTGTGCCCCTCGGGAACCGGCGCCCAGACGTAGATGGTGCCCTTGGGCGGCGTCACGTCCACGCCGATCTCGCGCAGGGCGGCGCAGACGAGGTCGCGGCGGCGCTGATAGATCACGGGCATCTGCTGGGGCGGTCCGGCGTCGAGGGCGGCCGCCGCGGCGAGCTGCACGGCCTCGAACATGCCCGAGTCCATGTTCGTCTTGAGGCGCCAGTAGGCGCTCACGGCCTCGGCGTTGCCGACGACCGCCGCCGTGCGCCAGCCGGTCATGTTCCAGCCCTTGGAGAGAGAGAAGACCTCCACGCCGACCTCCTTGGCGCCGGGCGTCTCGAGGAACGAGGGCGCCACGTAGTCGTCGAAGGTCGTCTCCGTGTAGGAGGCGTCGTGCACCACCAGAAGGTCGTGCTCCCGTGCGAACTCGACGGCACGCTCGAACAGCCCCTCGGGCACGATCGCCCCGGTCGGGTTGTTCGGGTAGTTGAGGTACATGAGCCGCGCGCGTCGGGCCACGTCGCCGCCGATCGCGTCGAGGTCGGGAGCGAAGCCGAGCTCGGGCAGCAGCGGCATCAGCACCGCCTCGGCGCCCGCCAGCAGCGGCCCGCCCGTATAGACCGGATAGCCGGGGTCGGCGGCCAGGGCGACGGAGTCGGGGTCGAGGAAGGCGAGGTTGAGGTTGAAGACGCACTCCTTCGCCCCAAGCGCGGGAACCACCTCCGTCTCGGGGTCCAGCTCGACCCCGAAGCGGCGCCCGTAGAAGCGCGCGAACGCCTCGCGCAGCTCGGGGCGCCCCCTGTTCGACGGGTACTGGTGAGTGGCGCCGTCGCGGGCCGCCACGGCCAGGGCGTCCACCACCGGCTCCGGGGTCGGCGTGTCGGGATCTCCGATCCCCAGCGAGATCACATCCACACCTGCCGCTTTCTTCTCGGCGATCTTGCGCTCGAGCTCGGCGAACAGGTATGGCGGCAGTCGATTCAGGCGGCTACTTGGCTGCATTCAACTCCTCGACGAATTCATCGCTGAGCGTGCCTGCGAACACCGGGCGCGCCCAGCCGGTCAGGTTCACGTGCATGTCCTCCTCGACCTCGACCTCGAGCTGGCCCCCGTCGAGGGCGACGGCGACCGGGCTGTCCACCGAGCGCAACACGGCCGCCACGGCCGCGCCCGTGGCGCCCGTGCCGGACGACATTGTCTCCCCCACGCCCCGCTCGTAGATGCGCGCGCGGATCGCGGAGTCGCCCGTCCGGCGCCAGAACGACACGTTCGTGCGCCGAGGAAAGAGCTCGTGGCTCTCGATCCCAGGCCCGTAGAGCTCCAGGTCGAGCTCCTCGAGGCCGTCCGGCACCTCGATCGAGCATTGCGGGTTTCCCACCTGGACGAACTGGAAGTCGAACGTCCGCCCCGCCGAGCTGAGCGTGCCAGTGCCGTCGTCGCCGCCGCTCGGGTAGTGGGCCTCCGAGCGGAGGCTGGCGCGGCCCATGTCGACGGTGCAGGTCTCGGGGCCCGTGATGCGGGGACGGATCTCCCCCGCGGCCGTGCGCACCGAGAAGGAGTCGGCATCGGCCCATCCGTGCCGGCGCAGGTACAGCACCGCCTGGCGCACCCCGTTGCCTGACAGCTCGGCCTCCGAGCCGTCCGGATTGTAGATGCGCACCTCGGCCACGAAGCCGCGCTCCTGGCTCTCGCGGAGCAGCAGGATCCCGTCGGAGCCAACGCCGGTGTGCGGCGCGCACAGGCCGCGGATCCGCTCAGGGGTGAGCTCGAACGGAAGCTCCCGCTCCTCGACGATGGCGTAGTCGTTGCCGAGCGCCTGCCACTTCTCGAAGCGCACGGCCGGGCACCTTAACGGTGCCCGCCGAACTCGATCACCTGCTGGATTCCGCTCGGTCGGTTCGTGTAGCGCATGGTGAAGGGAAGCAGACCGGGGAGGAACGAGATCCGCTCCCGGTTCGCGTCGGCCCGCCAGGCGTTCGGGTCGGCTCCCTGGGCAGTCTCCAGCCCGGCGCCGGCCGCCTCGATCGCCCCCCACAGGGCGCTGCGGCACACCCCCGTGTTCCCATTCCCGCAGTAGCGGTTGGCCAGCGGTCCCTTGACCGGCTTTCCGAGCAGCCTGCGCAGATCCTTGCTCATGTACATGTGCCAGCCGCCGAACTGCCCTCCTGGAGGCAGGTCGAAGCGGCGATGGAGGCGGTCGTTCAGCTGGTCGGCGAGCGCCTGGCCGAGCACGGGCGTCATCGCCGCGTCGGCGAGCTTCGGCCACGCCGTGTCCATGACCGCTGCGCCGGGGTGGTCGATCTTCCCGTCGAGATTGCGGTCGAGGCGGCTGCCGCCCTGCGCGCGCCAGTCCACAAGCAGCTCGAGCATGCGCTGCGCGCGGGCGCTCGGCGCCGGGGCACCGCGCAGGAATTCGGCCAGGAGCGGCACGAACTCCACCGCGCGCACGTCCTGGGTGGCTGCCGCGTTCATCGCGCCGGTGAGCGTGGCGAGCGTGTGCCGCTTCACCTTGTTGGTGTTGCCGTTCAGCAGGTCCACACGTCCGATCGGACCGTAGGCCCACTGATCGTCCGCGGCCGGGAAGCCGAGCGCCGGCTTGTTGTTCCAGTTGTTGAGCACGCCGCTGTGGAGAACGGCGTGCGGATGCGCCTTCGCCTTCAGGAAGCCCTTCCACTCGAAGCGCCCGCGGCCGTCGGTGGGCAGACCCGAGTCAACCCCTCCCGCCCGCAGCGGCAGCCGGCCGGTGGTCACCTGGGCCACCTGGCGGCTGTCGGCGTACAACGTGTTGAAGGTCTGCGGTGACACCCCAGCCGCCTTGATGAAGGCACGCGCGCCCGGCACCTTCCCGCGCGTGAGGCGCTGGAACAGCAGCAGGTCCACGCCGTCGAGCAGGTAGCTCGAGCGCTTGCGCGAGATGGCCACGCGCCGTCCGCCCGCGGTCGCGTAGCCCACCACGGGCCCGTGCACGGTGCGGTTGAAGAAGACCTGCTCGCCGCCGATCGAGCCCGCGTTGAAGCCGTGCATCGAGCGGCAGCGACCCTCGTAGAGGTACTTCGTGTCGCTGCCGTCGCAGAGCGTCTCGACGTAGTTGTCGACGATGTCCGCCCCGGCGGATGTGAGCGTCCAGACGAAGTCCTCGCGCCGGCCGATCAGGATGTAGCCGGGGAACGGCGCCGAGGTGGCTCCGCGCGCGCTCCAACCGGGTCCGTGAAGGTCCATCTCCAGCGTGAGGCCCGGGTAGAAGTATCCGATCTGCGGGCCGCCGACGAACAGCGGATGGCCCGATCGCGAGCGGTTCCCGGCCACCATCAGGACGTTGCTGGCCTGGCGGCGCAGCGCGGCCTCGGCGCCCGCCGCCCGGGCCGCTGCGCCCGGCACGGGCACCGGCTGGAACGAGCCGTTGTCGATCACGACGTTGCCGGTCCGCTTGGCCGGCAGCGGCGCGTAGGGGAAATTGCCCGGAATCGACACGGGCGTCTCCGGGTCCTGGCGCTGGCGCAGGTCGTTCCACACGGAGAACCCGCGCTGCCCGCCGAGCGAGCCCTGCAGGCCGGACAGCAGCTGGGCGGCCTCCACCTCGGAGCCCCCGCCCTCGCCGAACAGCTCGCTCTTCACGGCGTTGAACGCGATCACGTCGTTGCGGGTCCACGGCTTGTGCGGCCGGTCGTTCGCCTCGTAGTAGGCGTTGACGCCCTTCGCGTAGACGTCCATGTCGTGGAGCAGCCGCCGGCCGGGCCTGCCGTAGGCGCGCAGCTTCGTCGTCTCCTTGCGCAGCTCCCGCTCGGTCCGGGCGCTCGGCTCGAAGCTCTTCAGGCCGACGATCAGGTCGAGCGCGGTCAGGCCAGGGGCGTCGATCACCGCGACGCGCGCGTTGTAGCGCGCCTGCTCGAGCAGCAGCTCGCGATCGTGGGCGATGGCCCAGCCCGCGCCCCAGGTCACGTCGTCGTCCGTCTTGCCGTAGATGTGCGGCACGTTGTGACGGTCACGGATGATCCTCACGCCCTTGCGTGGCACGGGCTCGCGCGTGAGCGGCTCCTCCCCCTTCGTGCCGAGCCGCTCCGACTTGAAGTAGCGGTTCAGGTCAGCGTTCGAGACCTTGTCGAACAGCGGCGTGAGTGCGTCGTACATGCGCGCCTGGTCATCCGCCTGCTCCACCGGAGGCACGCCGCCGTACTGGCCCGATGGGATGATGTTGCGCGCGGTGCTCGAGAAGTCTCGCACCGCGTGGGCCGCCGGGGCCATGGCGAGGAATGCGGCCATCGCGGCCGCGGGCACGATCGAACGCGTCACAGATCACTCTCTCCTTGATGAGGGGCCTCCCACTGGCCGCGCAGCCAGTATATGGGCGATCCGTTCTGACGCCAGCGCAGGCGAGCCGGTCGTCACGTCGATCAGGTGGGTGTTCGGAAGGCGGCGCAGCCACGTGAGCTGGCGCTTGGCGTAGTTGCGCGTGCGCCGCTTCATAGCGTCCACGTCGCCGCGCAGCAGCTCCTCGAAGCCGAGCGCCGCCCGCGCCGTGCGCGATGCTCCGGCGGCGTCAGCAGCCCGCACCTCCTCCAGGGCACCGGCGGCGACCATCGCGTCCACCCGGGCATCGATCCGCTCGTAGAGCGCCTCGCGCTTCATGGTGAGGCCGCACAGGAGCGTGGGGTGCCGCGGCCGGGCCGTCCACAGCCGCGAGTCGGCGCCCGCCGGCGCTGGGTCCTCCTCCATCTCCAGCAGTTCGAGGGCGCGCGCCACGCGCGTGCGGTCGCGCGGCTCGATGCCCTCGGCGACCGCCGGCGCGCGCCGGGCCAGCTCCGCGTGCAGCGCCTCGGGGCCGTGTGCCGCGAGCTGCGCCTCCACTCGCTCGCGTATCGCCGGGTCGGGCGGTGGGCGCAGTTCGAGGTCGGTGAGGGCCGCCTGGAGGTAGAGGCCGGTGCCGCCGACCACGATCGGCCGCCGCCCGGCCGCGAGCGCCCGGTCGATCTCGGCATGGGCGCGAGCGGCGAAGTCGCCGGCGGAGAAGGTCGCGGCGGGATCGACGAACGACAGCAGACGGTGCTCGAGCCGCTCCTGCTCCGCAGCCGTGGCGGCTCCGGTGATGGTCTCGAGGCCGCGGTAGACCTGGAGGGCGTCGGCCGACACGGCGAGCGGGTTCTCTCCCCGCCCGCGCAGCCGCTCAGCAAGGGCGATCGCGACCGCGGTCTTGCCCACCCCGGTGGGGCCGAACAGTGCGATCACGTGCACGGTCGCTAGTAATACAGGGCCGTGCGGCCTCTCATCCTCCTCCTGCTCGCGGCCTCGGCCGTGAGCGTCCTCGGCTGCCAGGAGTCGGGATTCGACGAGCGCAAGGAGACCGCGCGCCCGCTCAAGGTGCAGCACGTGCTCGGCGAGACGAAGGTGCCGGGCCAGGCGGAGGCGCCGCTCACGCTGACGGTGGACTCGCTCGACGACACCGTCGCGCTCGGCGTGCGCCCGGTGCGCGCGGCGGTGCCGGGACTGCGGCTGCCCGGCTACCTGCGCGAGCCCGCCAGCGGCATCGCGCTCATGGAGCCGGTACGCGAGCGGTCGGACCTGCCGGCCGTGGAGGCGATCCATCCGGACCTCATCGTCGGCAGCGACTCAGGCCAGGGCCGCTTCTTCGAAGGTCTCAGCGCCATCGCTCCCACCGTCATGACCGAGGGCGGCAGCGGGCAGTGGAAGCTGAACCTGCGCCTGGTGGGCGAGGCGCTCGGCAGGACCAACGAGGCCGAGGCGCTGCTCACCCGCTACGACCGCTGGGTCGCCGCGGCCCGTCGCTCCGTGCAGCCGAACACCCGCGTGGCCGTGGCCCGCCAGACCGAAGCGGGCCTGCGTTTCGCCACGCGCGAATCGTTCGCCGGCACCCTGCTGGCCGACGCCGGCGTGAAGCAGGTGGAGCGACCCGGCAGCGCCGATCTGGTGCTGATCGCGGCGCCTGCGGGCGGGTCGGCGGCTCGGCCCGCGGGCATCCGTGGCCGCGTGGCCCGCGTGGACGCGGCCACCTGGTGGGGCCCCGGCGGCATCCTCCAGGCTCAGGCCGCGCTCGAGGACCTGCAGGGCGCCGTTCACAGGTAGACCCGAGCCGCGCGTCCGGCTAGCCCGCCAACGCTGGGCCAGGAGCGGGCGGCGGCACCAACGCGCACCGAGTGTCGCCTCCGTCCGTCTCAGGCCGACAAACCCGACACTCGGCATGTCGCCCGGGCCGAGAGCCGCCTCGGACAGGCGAGCGCCAACCGCCCCTGTCGAAGTCGCGCGCCGCGGCGAGCCCCGCCGTCAGGCGAGCCGCGCTAGCAGGCGCTCCTCGCCCGCCAGCGTGGTCGAGGTGGCCGACGCGATCTCCACCTCGGTCAGCTCGCCGGCCGCCGCCACGCCGGGGAAGTTCACGGTCTTGTTGTGACGGATGCGGCCGCGCAGCCTCGACGGGTCGGTGCGGGACGGCCCCTCAACGAGTACGTCCATCGTGCGTCCCACGAAGCGCTGGGCCCGCTCGGTCGCATGGCGCTGGACGGCCTCCACGAGCCGCTCCATCCGCTCTCGCTTCGCGTCGTGGGGAACCAGGTCCTCGAGCTCGGCCGCCAGCGTGCCTCGACGCGGCGAGAAGATGAACGTGAACGCGGAGTCGTACCGCACCTCGTCCACGACCTCCATCGTCTCGTCGAAGTCGGCGTCCGTCTCGCCGGGGAAGCCGACGATGATGTCGGTCGTGATCGCGCAGTCCGGGACGAGCTCGCGGATCATGGCCACCCGATCGAGGTAGCGCCCCCGATCGTAGGTCCGGCGCATCGCCTTCAGAATCCGCGACGAGCCTGACTGGAGCGGCAGGTGGATGTGCTCGCACACGGATGCGAGCTCGGAGTGGGCGCGAATCACGTCTTCGCGTATGTCCTTGGGATGTGGGCTCGTGTAGCGGATGCGCTCCATTCCGTCGACGGCGTCGACCATGGAGAGAAGCTCGGCGAAGGTCGTCTTCGCCCCCCTGGGGAGGTCACGTCCGTAGGAGCAGACGTTCTGGCCCAGCAGGGTCACCTCCCTGACCCCGTCCGCAGCCAGCAGCTCGACCTCGGCCACGATCTCCGCCGCCGGGCGCGACACCTCCCGCCCGCGCGTGGACGGCACGATGCAGTACGAGCAGACGCAGTTGCAGCCGACCGAGATCTGCACCCAGCCCTGGAACGGCCGCTCGCGCTTCATCGGCAGGTGGCCGGTGAACCCCTCGAACTCGAAGTAGCCCTGCGCCGTGAGGCTGTCGCTCGTGAGGAACTCCGCCAGCCGGTGGACCTGGCCGGGGCCGAACGCGACGTCGACGAACGGGAACTGCTCGAACACGCGCTCCTTCATCGACTGCGACCAGCATCCACCGATGCCGATCACACGCTCCGGCTGCTCCGCCTTGAGGCGCTTGGCCTCGCCCAGGTGACCGACCAGGCGATTGTCGGCCTTCTCGCGGATCGAGCAGGTGTTGAACAGGATCAGGTCGGCGCCGGCGCGCTCGGCGACCTCGCGATACCCGAGTGACTCCAGCATGCCCTTCATGCGCTCCGAGTCGTGCTCGTTCATCTGGCACCCGAAGGTGGTCAGGTGATACGTCTTCATGCCCGAGCCGAGGATAGCCCCCATGCCCCGGCGCTCACTGCTCCGCTCCGCCCGGTGCGACCAGGCCCCACTCGTAGGCGAGGATCACCGCGTGCACGCGGTCGCGTGCCCCGAGCTTCGTGAGCACCCGCTTGACGTGGGTCTTGACCGTGGTCCGCTCCACGGTCAGGGCGGCAGCGATCTCTGAGTTGGAGAGCCCCTGGGCGATCAGCTCGAGCACCTCTCGCTCGCGAGGGGTCAGCTCGGCGAGCCGCGGATCGACCGGCCCGCTCATGAGCGGATGCGCCGCCACGCGATCGATCAGCCGTCGCGTGACGGACGGCGACAGCAGCGCCTCTCCCTCCGCGACGGTGTGGATCGCGGCGATCAGCTGCTCGGGGGAGCTCCGCTTGAGCAGGAACCCGCTGGCCCCGGCGCGCAGCGCCCCGAGGATGTACTCGTCCGTCTCGAACGTGGTCAGGACGATGACCTTGGCCTCCGGAGTCGCCGCCAGCAGCTCGCCCGTGGCCGCGATGCCGTCCAGCTCCGGCATGCGCACGTCCATGAGCACCACGTCGGGACGGCGGTGTGGCGCGCGCTGCACCGCCAGCCGGCCGTTCTCCGCCTCCTCCACGACCTCGATCGCGTCATCGCTCGACAGGATCGCGCGCAGGCCGCTCCGCAGCAGCGCGTCGTCGTCCACGAGCATCACGCGGACCGTCTCGCTCACGTGCGCTCCCGCTCGTAGGGCAGCGCGGCCCGGACGCGGAACTGCGATCCGTTGCGTCCGGCCTCGAGGGTTCCGCCGAGCAGTTTCGCGCGCTCGCGCATGCCGGCGATGCCGCGTCCGCCGCCGGGGCGGGTCGGCTCCTCGCTCCCCACCGGGTTGGTCACGGTGAGCTCCAGCGACTGAGGGCCACGCCTGATCACCATCGCAGCCGTGCCGGCGCCGTGGCGAGCGGCGTTCGTGAGCGACTCCTGCGCGATGCGATACGCCGCGCTGTCGACGGCCCTGGGCAGGGAGCGTCCCCGCTCGCCGTCGATCCGCAGGTCCACGTCGAGACCGCTCACGCGCTGGCGCTCGACGAGGGCCTCGATCTGGTCGACTCCTGGGAGCGGCGCGCGGTCTGCCTCGCTCTCCTCGCGCAGCGAGCCCACCATCCGATCGATGTCCTCGATGGTCTCGCGGGCAAGCTCCTCAATCGACTCGACGGCCTGATGCGAGCGCTCCGGGTCGCTCTCCCGCAGGAGGCGCGCCGCGCCCGCCTGCACGAGGATCGTGTTGATGGCGTGACCGGCCGAGTCGTGCAGCTCGCGCGCGATCCGGGCCCGCTCCTCGGCGACGAAGAGGTCCTGCTCGCGCTGCACGCGGTCGCGCTCGTCCAGCGCGCGCAGGCGCGCGACGCGGCGCTTGTCGCCGACGAGCCAGGCGCCGGCCCAGATCAACGCCGGGATCAGGTAATCCTCGAGCGAGAAGCCAAGCACGATGATCTCGAGTGCGACCAGGGCGGCGTACCCGGTCGCGGCGGTTGCGATCACCGGCCAGATCGGGCCGCGCTCGGGCTGCGCCGCGAAGGTGTAGAGAGCAACCGCGGGCGCGACGTGGGCGTGGACCCCATAGCCGAGGGCGACCAGCGCAAGCGAGGGAGCCAAGGTCGCGAGGAGCACCACGAAGGGTGCCCGCCGGCGCCAGAAGAGCGGCGCTACGACCAGCAGGACAAGCCCGAAGCCGAGTCCGTCAGGCTCGGTGGCGACGTCCGCGTAGTCCCCGAACCCGCGACTCCCGAACTGCGCCAGCGTGAACCACAGGACCACGAACATGACCGCCAGATCGACGAGTCGATCGCGCTGACCCTGGGTGAGCCTCGGCGTCATGACGTCAGCGTACGGCGCCGAGCGACGTGCGGAAACCACCCCCGGGAGGACGGGTGTCCTCCTCCGGGAGGACCCTCGGGATCGTCCGCCGGGGCGTTTCGGCGGAGTCTGCGCGCACCTAACGTGGCCGGCCATGACGCTCGACACCCTCACCGGCTGGGTCCTCGCCCACAAGCGCGCCGTCGCCACGTTCTGGATCGTGCTCACGATCGTTGGCTTCTGGGGAGCCGGGCAGGTGACAGGCGCCCTCGACGACCAGTTCTCGATGCCTGAGAGCGAGGCGTTCGCGGTGAACGAGGAGATCGACAAGCGCTTCGAGTCGGGGGGCGTGACGGGTCCGCTCGTGGCCGTCGCCCAGCTGCCACCCGGCGAGCGCGCCGACACTGCCGCCGTGCGCGCGGACCTCCGCCGGCTCGAACGGCGCCTGGCCGACGCCATGCCGGGGTCCCGGATCGCCTCCTACGGCTCGACCGGCGAGCGGGCCTACCTCTCCGACGACGGGCGAACCACCTTCGTACTCGTCCATCCGAGGCTCGACCCCGACGAGGGCGGCCCCGGAGGCGACGAGATCCCCAAGCGGACCGTCGACGCCGCCCAGGCGCTCGTGGACGACGCGAAGGTCGGTGGCGCCGATGTGATGCTCACCGGTGAGGCCGTCCTAGAGCAGGAGGTCGGCGAGCAGGACGGGCCCCCCTCCTTCCTCAGCGAGACGGTGGTCGCCGGCATCGGCGCGCTATTCGTGCTGGCCTTCGTGTTCGCATCCGCCCTCGCGCTCGTCCCGCTCCTGATGGCGATCGTGGCCATCCCGGTCACGCTGCTCGCCGTGCTTGGGCTTACCGCCATCGTGGACGTCTCCTTCATCGTGGTCTTCCTCGTCGCCCTGATCGGGCTCGGCATCGCGATCGACTACGCGCTGATCGTGGTGATGCGCTGGCGCGAGGAGCGCGAGCGCGGGCTTGACAACGAGGACGCCGTGCGGGCCGCGGTGGGCACCGCCGGCCGCGCGGTGGTGTTCAGCGGGACGACCGTGGCAGTCGGGCTGCTGGCCGCGCTGGTGCTGCCGATCCCCTTCCTGCAATCGATGGCCTATGGCGGCCTGCTGATCGCGCTCGTCTCCGTCGCCGTGGCCCTCACCCTGTTGCCGGTGGTGCTGGCCACGGTCGGTCCCCGCGCCGACCGGCGGCGCCTGCGGCGAACCGAGCGCGCCGACCGTCACTGGGCGAGCTGGGCACGCCTCGTGATTCGCCACCGCCTGCTCGCCGTCGCCGGCGGCGGCGCGGTGCTGCTTGCGCTCTGCGCGGTCACGGCGGGCATGGTCCTTGGGACCCCCGAGGCGGACAACCTTGGCGGCACGGGCCAACCCCAACGAGCGCTCGAGACGCTGGAGGACTCCGGCATCGGGGCCTCGCCGCTCGCTCCGGTGGAGGTCGTCACCCCGGCGGCCGAGGCGAGTTCGACCGCGAGCGCGCTCGCCGACGCCGAGGGCGTGCGTGCCGCGACCGCGCCCGGCGGGACTTGGAACGACGGCGACCGCGCGGTGCTCGACGTGTTCACCCAGGCGGACACCAACTCGAACGACGGGCGCACCGCCGTGGACGAGCTTCGGTCGGCGGCGGACGGCCTTCCGGACACCGGCGTCGGCGGCCAGACGGCGCTGGTGACTGACTGGGTCGACGGGGTCTACGGGTCGTTTCCGCTCATGCTCGGCCTGATCTCGCTGATCACCTTCGTCCTCCTTGCGCGGGCATTCCGCTCGCTGGTCCTTCCGGCCAAGGCGATCGTCATGAACCTGCTCTCGGTGTTCGCGACCTGGGGCGTGATGACGCTGGTCTGGCAGCACGGCTTCGGGACCGAGCTCCTGCTCGGCGCGGAGCCGACCGGCGCGGTGGCGTTCTGGGCGCCGCTCATCGTGTTCGCGTTCATATACGGCCTGTCCATGGACTACGAGGTGTTCATCCTCAGCCGGATGCGCGAGGAGTACGACCGCACCGGGGTGACCGACGAGGCGGTGGTCAAGGGGATCGGCAGCACCGGCCGGCTCGTCACGAGCGCGGCAATGATCGTCTTCCTCGCCTTCGGCTCGATGGCGACCGCGGCGGACACGGAGGTGAAGGTGCTCGCCACGGGCCTCGCGGCCGGGGTGTTGATCGACGCGGTGGTGGTCCGCTCGCTGCTCGTGCCGGCCACGGTGTCGTGGCTCGGGCGGTGGAACTGGTGGCTGCCCGAGCCGGCGCGCCGCCTGCTGCGGCTCCCGGAGCGCCCGCCCCGGCCGGCGCTCGAGGGCGCCTAGCGACGAGGGCTCACCGTGCGTAGTCGGTCGCGCGGCTCTCCCGGATCACCGTGACCTTGATCTGACCCGGATACTCGAGCTCCTTCTCGACCTCCCGGGCGATCTCGTGGGAGAGCAGCGCGGCCGCGTCGTCGTCGATCGCCTCCGGATGGACGATCACGCGGATCTCGCGGCCGGCGTGCATGGCGTAGACCTTGTCGACGCCGTCGTGGCGGGTGGCGATCGCCTCCAGCTCGTGCAGGCGCTTGACGTACTGCTCGAGCGACTCGCCCCGCGCCCCCGGTCGAGCGCCGGACAGCGCGTCCACGATCTGCACGATCACGGCCTCCACGGTCTGCGGCTCCACCTCGTTGTGGTGGGCCTCCATTGCGTGGGCCACCCCCTCCGACTCCTTGTAGCGGCGCGCCAGCTCCCCGCCGACGATCGCGTGGGGGCCCTCCATCTCGTGGGACACGGCCTTGCCGATGTCGTGCAGGAGAGCCGCCCTGGCGGCCACCCGCGGGTCGCCCCCCAGCTCGGCCGCGAGCATCGCCGCCAGCCGTGCGCACTCGATCGAGTGGTGCAGCACGTTCTGCCCGTAGCTCGTGCGGAAGCGCAGCCTGCCGAGCAGCTTGACGAGCTCGGGATGGAGCGATCCGACGTTCGCCTCGAACACCGCCTGCTCCCCCACGTCGACCACGTGCTGGTCGATCTCCGACTTCGCCTGATGGAACGACTCCTCGATCCGTGCCGGGTGAATCCTCCCGTCCTGGAGCAGCTTCTCGAGCGTGAGCCTCGCGATCTCCCGCCGGACCCCGTCGAAGCCAGACAGCAGGACGGCTCCAGGCGTGTCGTCGATGATGAAGTCGATCCCGGTCATCGTTTCGAGCGCGCGGATGTTGCGGCCCTCGCGGCCGATGATGCGCCCCTTGAGCTCATCCGACTTGAGCTCGACGACGGACACGGTCGTCTCCACCGCGTGGCTCGAGGCGACCCGCTGCATCACAGCGGCGAGGATGCTGCGCGCGCGCCGGTCGGCGTCGCGGCGGGTCTCCTCCTCCACCTGGCGAATGAGGCGAGCGCTCTCGTGGCGCAGGTCGTCCTCCAGCTCGTGCATCATGATCTGCTTGGCCTGCCCCGCGCTTAGGCCGGCCACGCGCTCGAGCTCGCGGAGCTGGTCGCGCTTCGCCGCCTTGAGCTCCTCCCTGGCCTGATCCAGGTTGCGCTGGCGATCGTCGAGCGACCGCTCGCGCTCATCCAGCTTCTGCACCTGCAGCTCGATCGAGCCCTCCTTGGCCCGCAGGCGCTCCTCCAGGCGCGCCAGCTCCGTGCGGCGCGCGCGCAGCTCGTCCTGGAGCTCCTCGGTGCGCTCGGGCCGGGGCGCATCGGCCACGGCAAGCTCGGCGCGATCGGGACCGGGATGTGACACGGCGGCGGGCTGCGGGGCTCGTGGTCGCTGCACCAGCAGGACCACGGCAGCCGCGACCGCTGCCGCTACCAGGGCCGCCAACGCGATCTCCATTTTGGGTGTCTCCTCTGCCCGGCGCAGGACACGCCGGGCTCGTCAATCGATATCCGAGCGATCAGGCTTTCCGCCGCGAGACACCAGTACGACCCCAAGAAGCGGCGCGCGCGCTTCAGGACGGCGCGCGCGAAGCAGCTCTATGGCCCCTCCCGAACACTCCCTCCAAGCCGGTCAGGTTTTCTCATTTTCCGCGAAAAGAAGTCGATTTGCTGGGTATTTCGCTCTCACGACGGCCAGCAGGGCCGCTTTCACATGAGGGTAACCGTGCGCCGGGCCCGTGACAACCCCGGTCGGTCCAGCCTCGCGGTCAGGCGGCGCGACGCTCGTCGCCGTGCTCGTGGCGGCGGACCGCCTCGTAGGCGACCTCGGGTTCATATCCGCGGCGCACCAGCAAGCGCCAGGCGCGATCTCGCTCGCGGTCGTCTCGCGGTGCGGGCACCCGTTGCTCGAGCAGCAGCAACGCGGTGTCGAGCTCGGCATCGCGGCTGCGCGCGTTCACGGCGGCATCGATCACGTCCGGTGGAACGCCGCGGCGGTGCAGGTCGCGCGCGATCCGCTCGACGCCCCAGCGGTCGAGCTCGCGCTTGTCCTCGGCGAACCGCGTGGCATAGCGGGCGTCGTCGAGAAAGCCCGCGTCGCTCAGCTCGGCCACTGCCTCGTCGATCGCGATCGGCTCGACCCGCTTGCGTTCGAGATAGGTGCGCAGCTCGGCGACCGTGCGGTCGCGGTAGTTGACGGCGCGGTAGGCGAGCTGGATGGCACGCTCGCGTTCACGGATGGCACGTGCTCCAACGCCGTCTCGCTTCTCAGGCGGCTCATCCATGAGCTGCTCCTATCCGGTTCGTCCCTGAACCTGACCCGCTCACGGCTCTCTACGCTGCGCGCTCCTCGGCCGCCTTCTCCTCGGGCACAGCGGGCGGTTCCGCCTCGCCCTCGGGCGCGTCCGGGGCCGGGACGGCGGCCAGCGGCGCGCCGGCCGGCTCCACCCCAAGCGCCTCGTAGATCTTGCGCTCGATCTCCTGGGCCATCTCGGGGTGCTCGCGCAGGTACCCCTTCACGTTGTTGCGCCCCTGACCGAGCCGCTCATCCCCGTAGGAGAAGAACGAGCCGGACTTCTGGACGATGCCGTGCTCGATGCCCAAATCGAGCACGCAGCCCTGGCTCGAGATGCCGAAGCCGTACTCGATGTCGAACTCGGCCTGGCGGAACGGTGCGGCCACCTTGTTCTTGACGACCTTGACCCGGACCCGGTTGCCGACCGCCTCGGTGCCCTCCTTGAGGGTCTCGATGCGGCGGATGTCGAGGCGCTGTGAGGCGTAGAACTTGAGCGCGCGCCCGCCGGGCTGAGTCTCTGGCGAGCCGAACATCACGCCGACCTTCTCGCGGATCTGGTTGGTGAAGATGCAGAGGGTGCTGGCGCGGTTCAGGTTGCCCGCCAGCTTTCTCATCGCCTGCGACATCATGCGCGCCTGGAGGCCGACCGTCTGATCGCCCATCGCGCCCTCGAGCTCCACCTTCGGGGTGAGGGCGGCCACGGAGTCGATCGCCACCACGTCGACGGCTCCCGAGCGGATCAGCAGGTCGGCGATCTCGAGCGCCTGCTCGCCGTGATCGGGTTGAGAGACCAGCAGCTCGTCGACGTCCACGCCGATGCGCTTCGCGTACGCCGGGTCCATGGCGTGCTCGGCGTCGATGAACGCGCAGATCCCGCCCAGCTGCTGGGCGTTGGCGAGCACGTGGTAGAGCAGCGTGGTCTTACCGGACGACTCCGGCCCGAAGACCTCGACGATGCGCCCGCGCGGCACGCCGCCGACGCCGAGGGCGAGGTCGAGCGACAGGGCGCCCGTGGGGATGGCCTGGACCCGCACGGCGGCGGCCTCGTCCCCCATCTTCATGATCGATCCCTGGCCGAACTCGCGCTCGATCTGGCCGATCGCGTTCTTCAGGGCCGACTCGCGCGCCTGAGCCGCCTTCTGCTGGTCCTTGTCCATACGTGCTGTTCCTCTCGAAGCTCTGTGAGGTCACAACGTAGGAGTCAGCTCGGACAGACGTTCGCCCCCGGTGCGAGAATTCGCGCCCGAAGTCCGTGCCCTTCTTCGAGCCGCCGCCCCCTCCCCCAGAGCCGTCGCCCCCCGAGGGGTGGCGGGCCCCGGAGTGGATGGCGCCGCCGGATGACGTCCTCGGCGGGGTGGTGGCCCTCAACCTGCTCGTGGCACGCTCCGAGAAGGCGGTCGTGACTGTCGCCTCCGCCACCGCCTACCCCCACGGGCTTGGAGTTCACCATCGACGTGCGCTGGCGTGGAGGACCACCGGACCCGGCATGGCATCCGTGGGCCTGGGAGCACCGCCGCAGCCCGACCGGCGACTTGCCCGACGAGCTGTTTCGCGCGGGCGTCGAGTTCGCCGACGGCTCCAAGGCGACCACGCTGGACGCCGGGCCGCACCGATCGTCCAGCGTCGTCGCGATGACAGCGTTGCAGGAGGAAGCGGCGCCACCGGAGGAGTCGGTGCTCCTGGCGCGAGGCGGAACCGGAGGCGGTCAGCGCTGGTCCCAGTCGCTCTGGCTCTGGCCGCTGCCACGCGAGGGCCCGTTGAGCTTCGTCTGCGAATGGCCCGCCCTCGGGATCGGACTGAGCCGCGCGGCCGTCGACGCGGCGCTGATCCGCGAGGCAGCGGCGCGTAGCCGGCCGCTCTGGGACGATCGAGTGTCGCCTTAGTCGGCCTCAGGCCGACGGAGACGACACTCGGTGTCCGAGCGCGCGCCAGAGCTGCACCTGGGTTCGGTAGCGCACCACCACCGTGCCCGCTCCCGCGATCGCCCGCGCCCGCTCCAGCACGCCGGCCCGCTCGCGCGTCGCGAGCGCGGCGATGAAGCTGATCGACCCCACGCGGGCCTCGAGGCCCTCGGCGTCAAGCCGCTGCGAGTTGGCGAACTCGCGCTCGTCGACCGCGTCGAACACTGCCGCGCGGTCGAATGCAGCTCGCCAGGCGTCGCCGCGGTGTGTGGGCGCCCCCGCGCGGTAGGGCCCGATCAGCTCCTCGACGGCACGGTTGACCGCGTCGTCCTCCACCCGGCGGTTCCAGAGGAGCGCGAGCGTGCCGCCGGGACGCAGCACCCGGTGGATCTCGGCCAGGGCCGCGTCCCCGTCGAACCAGTGAAACGCCTGGCCTACGACCACCGCGTCGACCGAACCGTCCTCGAGCGGGATCGCCTCCGCCGTGCCCTCGAGGACACGGGCCTCGTCGGGAATCGCCGCTCGCATCTGCGCCACCGGCTCGACGGCGACGACCTGGAGGCCGGCGGCGAGCAGCGGGCGGGTCAGCTTCCCGGTGCCGGCGGCCAGATCGAGCACGCCGCAGCCCGGCCGGAGCGGTGAGACGAGGAAGCGCACGGCGGCTTCGGGATACCCCGGTCGCCCACGCTCGTATGCGCCGGCCGAGCGGGCAAAGCCCTCCGCCGCGGCGCGGTGGATCACAGCCGCTTCCGGGCCAGCGGCTCGTAGAGCGCACCCTGCGGGCGCAAGGTGGATCGGTAGAGCGTGAGCTCCCGCGCCTCGAATGGCTCGCCCGGGGGGCTCGGCGCCTCGGACAGGGGCGGCACCCGGCGCTCGCCGCGCTTCACGCGCGCCAGGGTGACGTGCGGCCAGAAGGGGCGCTTCTCCGGGCGGTACCACCCGCCCGCCTCCAGGGCGCCGGAGACCGCGCCCTGCACGGCGCCGGCGCGGCCGTCGGCGTCGGTCAGGTCGAGCGCGAACAGGCGCGCGTCCCGCGGCGGCAGCGGCCGCACGGCGGCGGCGCGCAGGAGCGGCGCGGCGATCCCGGCGGCCGCGCCGAATGCGGCATCCGCGATCGGCTCCGCGGCCTGCTCGTCCTGCCAGCCGAGGAAGACGAGCGTCACGTGCAGCGCCTCCGGCCGTACGGGGCGCAGATCGCGCCGCCCCTCCACCAGCTCGTCGCGCCAGTCCGCCAGGGCCGACCGCGCCTCCTCGGGCAGGTCGAGCGCCACGAACATGCGCGCCCGGGGGCCGCTCAGAGGTCCAGTCCCTCCCCGCGCAGGAGGCGCCGCAGCAGGTGCATCCCGACCGTGGTGGATCGGTCGCGCACCTCGGCCCGGTCGCCCGGGAGACGCGTGTCGCGCACCAGCTTGGAACCATCCGCGAGCTTCGCGCACCAGCACACGTAGCCCACCGGCTTCTCCTCCGTTCCCCCGCCAGGCCCGGCCACGCCGGTGATCGACACCGCCGTGGCGGCCTCGAAGCGCGCGAGGGCCCCGTCGGCCATCGCCTCCGCGACCTCGACGGAAACCGCCCCGTGCCGCTCGATCAGCTCCGGGTCGACCCCGAGCAGGGCGGCCTTGGCCTCGTTCGAATAGGACACGACGCCGCCGCCGAAGTACGCCGAGGACCCGGCCCGCTCCGTCAGCCGGGCCGCCATCAGGCCGCCCGTGCAGGATTCCGCCACGGCGAGCGAGCGGCCAGCCAGCAGCTCCGCGACCTGGTCGTCCACCCGCGACCCGTCCGTTGAGAACAGCGTGCGCGCGTGCCGATCGGCGATCAGCGCCTCGAGCGAGCGCCACGCCGG
>Ga0126306_10000040_pt1 | contig 34555 bp, 38 predicted proteins | sample Plot27_FD_92592 | JGI IMG/M metagenome (GOLD analysis project Ga0126306, IMG submission 92592) | Serpentine soil microbial communities from UC McLaughlin Reserve, CA, USA - Plot27 | ecosystem: Environmental > Terrestrial > Soil > Grasslands | place: USA: UC McLaughlin Reserve, Lake County... | reverse complement strand
CTCGATGCAGCCGACACCGGCCTCCAGCCCGCGGTTGACCGCGGCCGCGGTGTAGGCGTGCCCGGTGACGTACCGGTTGGCCGCCCCGGCCTCCTCCACCACCGCCCGCAGCTCCTCCATCGAGTACTGGGTCGAGTCGATCCGGTCGGTGGGGGAGGCCACCCCGCCCGACAGCATCACCTTGACGTGGTGGGCGCCCCGCCGCAGCTGCTCCCTGGCCGCCCGGCGCACCTCGGCCACGCCGTCGGCGATCACGCTGAGGGTCGGGGCGCAGGGGTGCTGGTCGAGCACGGCCCGCCCGGGCCCGCGGGAGTCGCCGTGCCCGCCGGTCTGGGACAGCGCCTTGCCCCCGAAGATCACCCGGGGCCCGGGCAGCAGCCCTTCGGCGACCGCGGCCGCGATCCCGTAGTCGGCCCCGGCCACGTCGCGCACGCAGGTGAACCCCCGGTCCAGCATCCCCCGCAGGATCCCGGCCGCCCGCGCGGTCACGTACGACGGCGCCCACTCCTCCAGCGCCCCCAGGTCGGCGGTGGCCGCGTTCACGTGCACGTGCCCGTCGATCAGCCCCGGCATCACCGTCCTGCCCCGGACGTCGAGCACGGCCGCGTCCCCGGGCCTGATCGCCGAGGTCGCCCCGACCTCGACCACCCGGCCGTCCTCGACCACCACCGCCTGCCCCTCGGCCAGCACCCCGGCCTCCGGGTCGAGCACGGCGGCGTTCTCCAGCACGATCCGCCCGGCGTCCGCCAACCCCTGCCTCCGATCTCGTTCCGGCGATCCCGGGCAGAGGCTACCGCGGGCGGGGCGTCAGACCCCGATGGTCAGGGTGGCGGTGTAGCCGGCGGAGGCGTCGCCGGACTTGGTGGCGAGCTGGTGGATGCCGCTGTCGTCGCCGAAGACCATGTCGCCGGCCAGGCTTACCTGGGACAGGTTGGAGACGCTCTGCTCGTAGCCGGAGGTGGCGTAGACGGCCCCACAGGCCTCCTTGGGCAGGGCGATCTGGGAGGTCTTGACGATCGGGCCCGACGAGGTCGCGTCGGAGAGGGTTTCGTAGACCTCGACGTGGATGTGGGGCCAGCGGCCCGAGTAGCAGGCCGGGAAGATCGACTGGAAGGTGACGGTGCCGTTGGCGTCGGCCTCCTGGGCCCCGCGCAGGTAGTTCTCGTTGGCGGCGGCCTGGCTGTAGAGGGAGTAGTTGCCGTCGCGGTCGCACTGCCACAGGTACACCCCGGCCCCCTTGGCGGCGTCGCCGATGGCCGCGTCGCGCACGGTCAGCCTGATCTCCAGCGGCACCCCCTCGGCGGTGGTGGTCGAGGAGCCGAAGCTGGAGCGGATGTCGCTGCGGACGATGCCGGAGTCGTCGAGCACGTTGGGGCCGTTGGACCCGTCCCCGGGGTAGGGCCCGGCCGTCTCCTCGGGAACCTCGGTGAGGTCGCCGGCCGCGGACGAGCCGGTCGTGTCCGTCGAGGCCGACCCGTTCGTGCCCGACCCACCGCACGCGGCCAGCAGCGCGGCCGCGCTCAGCCCACCGAACAGCCCCAGGACCTTGCGCCGGTCGACCAGGGTCTGGAGGTCGTAGACGAGCCCGCGGTCGGACTCCTCGATCTCGTGGCCGTGCTCGTCCACCCACCTCCTGGGGTCGTTCGAGGGCTGTTCGCGCCTGGTCATGGTCAGCTCCATCAGCGGTAGGGATCATCGTCCCGGCATGATGGCAAGCCGGCCTTGACCGAGCCTGGAGGTTCCCTGGGAGTTCCCTGGGAGGCCACGATGGCCAGGACGGCGGCGAGCACGGTGGGGGCGAGGGCACGCATGCTGGAGAGGAACCGGCCGAGCAGCTCCTCGGAGAGGAACAGCCCGTACAGGCCGAGCATGAGCCCGGTCCAGCCGAGCAGGGTCGCGCGGCGCAGGCCGAGCACGGTCGCGGCGATGGCGACGGCCAGCGAGCCGGTCAGCAGCATCGCCCCGAGTGGGCCGACCGGGGCGTCGGGCACGTAGTCGCCCCCGATCACCATGCCGAGGGCGTGCGCCCACCCGGCGAGCGGCGGCCCGACCGCGCCGGCGGCCGCGGCGTCGGCGGCGCTGGCCGGGATCCGCCAGGCCACGTACGCCCACCACAGCCCGAGCAGCGCCAGGCCGGGGACGACCACGGCCGCCGCCCCGGCCAGCCGGGCCCGGCGGCGCCCGCCAGCGCGCAGCGCCAGCCAGGCCGCCGTCGCGATCGCGAAGGCCAGGTAGGACTCCTTGGTCAGGGCGGCCCCGGCGAACGCCAGCCCGGCCGGAATCAGCCGCCGGTCCAGGACCAGGGTCAGGCCCAGAGCGGCCAGGGCGAGCGCGAACGGCTCCGCGGTGGCGAAGGCGACCCCGACCACCACCCCCGGCACCAGCGCGAACGACAGGCCCCACCACGGCGACCGGCCCCACGCGGCCACCAGCCGGCCGGTCGCCGCCGATCCGAGGGCGACGGCCAGCGGCCCCACCGCCAGGAGCCCGACCGGGATGGCGCCGGCCCGCCCACCGGCCAGCAGCCAGCCGGCGACCGGCTGCAACGGCCGGCCGGCCCGGTACCTGGGCATGTCGAAGCTGCTGGCCAGCCTCTGGCCGAGGGCGGGGTCATAGGCCAGTCCCAGGAACCACTGCCCGTCGTAGCCGTTCCCGGGGGTGATCTGGACGTCCAGGTGCCTGGCGGCCAGCCGCTCGTCCAGCCCCCAGCTGGTCCCCACGAAGAACGGTGCCGTCGGGTCCCACCCCAGCCGGGCGAACTGGAGCGCCAGCAGCAGCCCTCCGACCAGCAGCCCGGCCGCCGCCACCCCCGTCACCGCCCGCCAGCCCGGCTGGCGAGCCGGCGCCGGAGCGGCCACGGGGACGTGCAGCGGTCGCATGACCGCGGATGCTACCCCCGCTCCGCTCCGGCCGAGCGGCTCCTCAGCCTAGGCGGGGGCGCGCCGTCCCGGTATCTGGTTGCGCTGGGTGGCGGCGGCGCCCCAGTGGCCGATGTCGAGCAGGGCGGCGAGGATGACCCAGAACCAGTCCCACCCGATCAGGCCGCGGCCGGGCGTGTAGAGCAGCACGTACATCAGGGTCGCGAAGGGCAGGAAGATGATGCCCAGCAGGGGCAGCAGGAACGTGTCGAAGGCGGCATCGATCCTGGCCGGCCTCGCCACCCACAGGATGAACAGCGCCAGGCGCGGGAAGAGCCCGGCCATCAGCGCGAAGAGACAACCCATCTCGTGCTCCTTGTCTGGTCCCTGCTGCGAATGGGGTGGTGCGGTCAGTAGCGGCGGGCGACCCGGCGGGAGGTCCGCCGCGCGACGCGGCGGCCCGACGTCGCCCCGACCACGACCGCGGCCGCGACCGGCGCGCCCACGCCCGGGCCCCTTCCCACGTTGCGCCTGGCCGTACGCCGGGCGACCCTTCGAGACGGTCCGAGCATGGTGGTCCCTCCTTGCTGTGCGGTTCGATGCCGGCTCAGATGGCGTCGCCCTCGGCCGACGCCAGGGCCTCGGCCTCCTCCGCCCCGACCAGCCCGATGGCGATCAGGTCGAGCGGGCTGATGAACTCCGACGCCAGCCGGAACCCGCCGGCGCGGGCGACGGCGTCGCGCAGCCCGATCGCCCAGCGGTGCTCGAGCAGGACCAGCAGGCCGGCGCTGTCGGGCGGGATCTCCTCGAGCACGTCCCAGGCCGTCTCGTCGCTGAGCACCCCGCCGCGCTCGGCGACGGCCTCGGCGCCGCGCTCGGCCCCGATCTCGAAGCCCTCCTCGCCGGCCGCCCCCAGACCGATCAGCCCGCCCACCAGGGCGCCGAACGCGGCCTGCTCGTCGCCGCTGAGCTGGCTCGCGTGCAGGGCCTCGGTGTTGCCGTCGGCGTCCTTGCGCACGGCCAGGGCGTCGATCACGCGCACCAGATCGTTGTCGCGGAGCCGGTCCAGCTCCTCCCGGATCTCGCCTTGGAAGTCGGGGTGCTTGAACCCAACGACCAGCAGCTGTACAGGTCCGATCGCCATGATGGCCTCTCTCCCGTGTAGCTCAGTAGCGGTCTTGGGCGACGTCGCGGCCGTGGGCGGCCAGCGCCCAGATGACGAAGATGTCCAGGGCGATGACGGTCATCGACCAGAACGGGTAGTAGGGGATGAAGGCGAAGTTGGCCACGGCGCTCACCAGGGCGAGGGTGATGCCGACGACCCGGCCCCAGGTGCGGCCGGCCATGACCGCGAACCCGGCCATCGCGACCACGATCCCGAGCAGCAGGTGGACTCAGCCCCAGGTGGTGGCGTCGAACTGGAACAGGTAGTTGCGGGTGGCGACGTAGAACTCGTTCTCGAACAGCGCCACCAGGCCGGAGAACGCCTGGAAGACCCCGGACATGATCATCATGAGGGCGGCGAACAGGATGAAGCCTACCGCCCAGCCGGTCGCCTCCTTCGCCCGGCCCGCCGATCGGTACTGCGGTGCTGTCTGCTCGGTCACTGCCGATCCTTCCTCGGGGATGCTGCCCGGCCAGCCGGTCGATTCGGTGGCCGGAGGTGCTCCGTCGGGGCAACCTTCACAGCCGGGCAGGGGGACCGGCATCACCCGTAACGGATGAGATTCCCGGTGCCGGTCTCCCGCCGCGGGTGATGGCGTGGCGGCTGGCCCGCAGCAGGCTTGCGGCATGATGGAGCTGCCCGCCGAACCGGTCAGACCGGATGCGCCGCGGCCCGAGGCGACCCGCCTGCCGGCGCTGGCCCGGTACTGGTGGCTGACCGCCGTGCGCGGGCTGGTGGCGCTGATCCTCGCCCTGGCCATCGTGGTCGCGGGGCGTGGCACCGACCGCCTGGTGACCTTCCTCGGCCTCTACTGGATGGCCGGCGGGCTGATCACGCTCCGCTTCGCCCTCGCGGTGCGCCCGCGCCGAGGGGCGCGGCTGGGCCTGGTGGCTGGCCTGGCCGCGGTGGTGGGGGCGCTGCTGGTGCTGCTGCGCCACGGGCTGGCCGGGCTGGTCGAGCCGGAGCTGCTGGTCGAGCTGGCCAGCACCGAGGTCCGGCCGGAGGTGATCGGGCCGGTGGCCGCGGCCTGGGGGGTGGTGAGCGGGAGCCTGCTGGTGGCCGAGGGCATGCGGCTGCGCCGCTTCGCCCGCACCTCCACCTAGGCGCGCGGCACGGGCGTTCGCTCGCTGCCCACGTCGAGCGGCCGGCCGGCCGTCTCCGGCGCCAGCAGGACACAGGCCAGGGCGACCACCGCCAGGCCGGTGGCGTACCAGGCGGGCGAGAGGGGGGCGCCGGTCCGCCGGACCAGGAAGGTGGCAAGGGCCGGGGCCGTGCCGCCGAAGATCGCGCTGGCCAGGCCGTAGGTGAGCGACAGGCCGCTGTAGCGGAGCCGCGTGGGGAACAGCTCGGCCAGGAAGGCCGACGGCACCAGCGTCCCGAGGGCCAGGCCGATCAGCGCGTAGCCGAGCAGGAGCCCGCCGGGCTCCCCGCGCAGGAGGAGCGCGGTCAGCGGGACGGTGAGGACCAGGAGGGCGACGACCCCGGCGACCAGCAGCGGCCGGCGACCCACCCGGTCGGACAGCCGCCCGGCGAGGGGCGCGGCACCGGCGGCGAACAGCAGCCCGACCAGCGCCGCGGCCAGCGCCCTGGCCAGCGGGGCGCGTCCCGTGGTGGCCAGGTGGCTGGGCAGGAACACGAAGACGATGTTGAAGGTGGCGGTGACCGAGGCCACGAGGCCGAAGCCGGCCACGACCGCGGGCCGCGCGGTCCGCAGGGTGTCGGCCAGCGGGGTGCGGGCGGCCGCCCCGAGGCGCTGGACCGCCCGGAAGCCCGGCGTCTCCTCGATCCGCCGCCGGATGTAGAGCCCGACCAGCCCCAGCGGCAGGGCGAGCAGGAAGGCCAGCCGCCATCCCCAGGTGCGCAGCGCCGGCCCGTCCAGGGTCGCGCTGAGCAGCGCGGCCGTGGCCAGCCCGGCGGCCAGGCCAAGGCCGACGGTGGCCCACTGCCAGCCGCCGTACCAGCCGCGCCGGTCCGCCGGCGCGTACTCGACCACGAACGCCGCCGACCCGCCGTACTCGCCGCCGACGGCCATGCCCTGCCCGGCCCGGAGCAGGACCAGCAGGGCGGGCGCGAGCCACCCGGCCGCGTCGTAGCCGGGCAGCAGCCCGATGCCGGCGGTGACCACCGCCATCAGCAGGATGCTGGCCACCAGGGCCCGCCGGCGGCCCAGCCGGTCGCCGTGGTGGGCGAACAGCAGGGCGCCGGCCGGGCGGGCCAGGAAGGCCACGCCGAAGACCGCGAAGGTCGCCAGCAGCCCGGTGGCCGGGTCGGCCCGGGGGAAGAACGCGGCCGCCAGCACGGTGGCGAAGGCGCCGTAGAGGGCGAAGTCGTACCACTCCACCAGGTTGCCGACGCAGCCGGCGACCAGGGCCCGCCGTCTCGCGCCCGAGGCGGTCGCCTGGTGGATCCGGTCGGTCTCGCGAGCGAGGGTGGTTCGCTCGGGCTGCTCCACCCAGCAAGGCTACTGCCTGGCCATGGCGATGTGGAGCCGTTCCTCCGGTGTCAGGACGTGGTCGGTGTCGGCGGCGTCGTCCCCGAGGTCGATCTGGACCCAGTTGACCTCGCCGGTGAACTCGTTGCCGCGCGGCCGGTAGTCCTCCGACACCACGGAACCGCCCTCCACGCCGACGTCGCAGGTGTCGTCGGCCGAGAAGACCATCGCCGCGGTGGCGCCGACCCGGCCCTCGCCGACCTTCTCGCCGTCCACGAACAGGCGGACCTCGCCGCCCTTGCCGAGCCCGCCGCCGTCATAGGCGAACTCCATCCGCACCTGATGCTGGCCGGCCGGGATGGCCCGGTCGCCCTCGACGTAGAAGCGCTGGACGCCCAGCAGGTTGTAGCAGTACTTGGGCTCCAGCCGCCGATGCTGCCGCCCTGGGCGACGATCACCCCTTCGGCGCCGGGCTCGGGCACGACCAGCTCGGCGGTGACCGCGTGGGACTTGTTCTTGATGTTGACCACCGAGCTCTCCGAGAGCCGCCCCATGCCGCCGAACAGCAGCTGGGAGTTGCCCTTGATGAGCACCGGGCGACCGGCCAGGTCCGGGTTGATGCGCTCGCCGACCCGGTCGTCCAGCGGCAGCACGTTGTACTTGGTCGCCTCGATCAGCCAGAGGCGCTGGAGCTCGTGGAGCTTGTCGGGCTGCTCCTCGGCGAGGTCGTGGGCCTGGCTCCAGTCGCTGGTGGTGTCGTACAGCTCCCAGCGGTACTGGGTCTCGTGCCGGTCGGCGGCGTCCGCGTCGTCGAAGCTGTAGGCCATGCTGACGCCGTGCAGCGGCATCTGCTGCACGCCGTTGACGCTGACCGGCTCGGGCAGCCCCGCCACCTCCAGGATCGTGGGGGCCAGGTCGATCACGTGGTGGAACTGCTGGCGCAGCTCGCCGCTGGACCGGAAGCCGTTCGGCCAGTGGGTGATCATCCCGTTGCGGGTGCCGCCGAAGTGGGAGGCCACCTGCTTGGTCCACTGGTACGGGGTGTCCATCGCATGGGCCCAGCCGACCGCGTAGTGGTTGTAGGAGTCCGGCCCGCCGAAGTCGTCCAGCCGCGCGGTCAGGAACTCCGGTGTCTCGATGGCCGCGGCGCCGTTGAAGTTGATCATCTCGTTGAAGGTCCCGTTGAGGGTGCCTTCGGCCGAGGCGCCGTTGTCCCCGATGACGTAGTAGACCAGCGTGTCGCCCAGGATCCCGAGGTCCTGGAGGGTGTCGATCAGGCGCCCGACGTGGTGGTCGGCGTACTCCAGGAAGCCGGCGTACACCTCCATCTGGCGGATCAGCACCGGCTTGAGCGCCTCGGGCATGTCGTCCCAGGCCGGGATCTCGTCGTGGCGCCTGGTCAGCTCGGCGTCGGCCGGGATCACGCCCAGTGCCTTCTGCCGCTCGATCGTCTGCTCGCGCTGCCGGTCCCAGCCCTGGTCGAACTTGCCCTTGTACCTGTCGGCCCACTCCTTGGGGACGTGGTGGGGGGCGTGGGCGGCGCCGGGGGCGAAGTAGACGAAGAACGGCTTGTCGCCCATCAGGGTCTTCTGCTGGCGGACCCACTTGATGGCCTTGTCGGTCATGTCCTCCATGAAGTGGTAGCCCTCTTCGGGCGTCTTGGAGGGCTCCACCGGGGTGGTGCCCTCGTAGATGGCCGGGTAGTACTGGTGGGCCTCACCGCCGATGAACCCCGTAGAAGTACTCGAAGCCCCGCCGCCGGTCGGCCAGGCGTTGAAGGGCCCGGCCGGGCTGGTCTCCCACACCGGGACCTTGTGGCACTTGCCGAACTGGGCCGTCGAGTAGCCGTTGAGCTTCGGCGTCTCGGCCAGCGGGGCCGCGGTGTTGGGCCGGATCGAGTTGTACCCGGGCGCCGAGGCGGCGATCTCGGTGATGCCGCCCATGCCAACGGCGTGGTGGTTGCGGCCGGTGAGCAGCGCCTGGCGGGTCGGGGAGCAGAGCGCGGTGGTGTGGAACCGGGTGAGCTTGAGGCCGCCGTCGGCCAGGCGCTCGGCCGTCGGCATGCTGACCGGGCCGCCGTCGGCGCTGGAGGCGCCGAAGCCGACGTCGTCCAGCAGCACGATCAGGACGTTCGGGGCGCCCGCGGGCGGCCGCAGCGGCTCGATCGGCGGGAAGCCGGAGTCAGGGCTCTTGGCGTCGTAGGCCACGAAGCCGCTGTAGGGACGGTCCGGGATGGGAAGGATCCCCCGCTGGATGGCGTCTGGCACGATGTGCTCCTCTCGTCCTCGCCACCTTCCCTGGCCGGCGCGCCGCCCGGCATCACCCGCCAGGGATGATTGACCGCATCTCATCCTGGTGAACTCATCCGATGGATGAGGCGCGCTCATCCATCGGCGGGCGACCCTGGTCAGGCAACGGACGGACGGGCCAGCGGGAGCACACCATGGGACCGAGGCGCTACCGGATCGTGGTCGCGGGCGAGCTGAGCGGCCGCTTCGCGCCGGCGTTCGAAGGGATGACGGTGCGGTGCACCGGCGGCCACACGGCCATCACCGGCGAGGTCGTCGACCAGTCGCAGCTGCACGGCCTCCTGGACCGGGTCGGGGAGCTCGGCCTGGAGCTGGTCAGCGTCAACGCCGTCGGGGACGAGGACCGATGAAGGGTGCGGCCGGGCGCCGTTCCGGCGAGGTGGCCGGCATGCCGCTGCTGGCCGGCAAGCTGGTGGTGCCCTCCATGCCGGGTCGCGTGGTCGAGCGGCCCCGGCTGTTCAAGCTGCTCGACACCGGGATCGAGCGACCGGTGACCCTGGTGGCCGCCCCGGCCGGGTCGGGCAAGACCCTGCTGCTGACCTCCTGGATGTCGGCCGCCTCGCCGCCGGGGGAGGTCGCGTGGCTCTCGCTCGACGGTGCCGACAACGACCCGGTCCGGTTCTGGAGCTACGTGCTGGCCGCGCTGGGCCGGTCGGGGGCCGTGCCGGTGGACAGCGGCCTGCTGGCCGTGCAGCCGTCGCCGACCGATGACGACGCGCTGCTGGCGTCGCTGCTCCACGGCCTCGAGGAGCTGGCCTCGCCGGTGGTGCTGGTGCTCGACGACGTCCACGAGCTCACCGAGCCGCGGGTGCTCAACGGGCTCGACTTCCTGATCCGCCATGCGCCGCCGCAGCTGCGACTGGTGCTGTCGACCCGGGCCGACCCGCCGCTGGCCCTGCACCGGCTGCTGGTCTCCGGGCAGCTGACCCAGCTGCGCGTGGCCGACCTGGCGTTCACCGTCCCCGAGGTCGACGACCTGCTGGCCGGCTACGACTACCGGCCGAGGCTGTCCGACGACGACCTGGCCGCGCTGCAGGCGCGCACCGAGGGATGGGCGGCCGGGCTGCGCCTGGCCGCGGTGTCGATGCAGCACCAGCCGGACCTGCACCGCTTCGTCATGGAGCTGGCCGGTGACGACCGCAGCCTGGCCGGCTACCTGGTCTCCGAGGTGCTCGAGCAGCAGCCGGCCGAGCTGCGCAGCTTCCTGCTGCGGACCTGCGTGGTCGACGAGCTGAGCGGGGAGCTGGCCGACGCCCTCACCGGGCGCGACGACGGCGAGCGGATCCTGGCCCGGCTGGAGCGGGCCAACGCCTTCGTGATGGCCCTCGGCACCCGGCACAAGTGGTACCGCTACCACCCGCTGTTCGCCGAGCTGCTGCGCTACCAGCTGCGGCGCGAGGCGCCCCAGGAGGTCGTCGAGCTCCGCCACCGGGCGGCGCGCTGGTACGCCGGGCACGAGCTGCCGGTGGAGGCCGTCCAGCAGGCGGCCACGGTGCGGGACTGGGGCTACGCGGCCGAGCTGATCGCCGAGCACGGGCTCGGCCGCACCCTGCACGGCCAGGGCGAGGCGTTCCGGGACCTGCTGGACCTGCTCCCGGCCGATCTCGCGCGCCTGGACCCCGAGCTCGCGCTGCTGATGGCCGCCCAGCGGATCGCCGCCGACGACGGGGCCGAGGCGTCGCTGCAGCTGGCCCGGGAGCAGGAGCCCCTGCTGGCCGCCGAGCGGCGTCCCCGGTTCGCCCTGGTCCTGGCGACCTGCCGGCTGCTCCGGGCCGGCCGGGCCGGCGATCTCGACGAGCTGCTGGCGTCCGGTGGCGAGGCGCTGGCGGCGCACGGGCGGCTCGACGCCGCCGACGCCGGTGGCATGGCCGCGGCGGCGCGGGCGGTGGCGCTGGCCGGTCTCGGCACGGCCGAGCTGTGGACCGCAGCACTGGACGCCGCCGAGGAGCACCTGCAGGCCGGTCAGGCCGCGGCCCTGGGGGCCGGGCTCGACGACCTGCGGCTCGATTGCCTGAGCAGGCTGGCGCTGCTCCAGGCCATCGAGGGACGGCTCAGCCTGGCCGCCAGGACCGGGGAGGTCGCGGTCGGGCTCACCGGGGACGCACCCGCGGTCGCCGGCGCGCTGCTCGCGCTGGCCTGGGTCCACTACCAGCGGGACGACCTCGTCCTGGCGGGCAGCTTTCTCGATCGGGCGGCCGAGCAGGCCGGCGGCGCGCCCGACCTGCCGCTCCGGGCCGCCGTCAGGCTCCTGCGGGGGTGGCTGCGGTGGGCCCAGGGCGACCCGGCCGGCGCGCTCGCCGAGCTCGGCGCGGCCCGCCATGAGCTGGGGGATTGGGACCCGCCCGGGCTCCTGACGCCCTGGCTTTCCACCACCGAGGCCGAGCTGCGGCTGGCCGCCGGCGACGCCGGGCCGGCCACGGCCCTGCTCGGGAGCTTCGGCACCGGCGGCCCGGTCGAGGAGCCGGAGGCGGTCGCGCGGGCCGGTCTGCAGCTGGCCCTGGACGATCCGGCCGCCGCCGTCGGGACCCTCTCGCCGTTCCTGGACGCCGCGGGGCCCGCAACCAGGCTGGACACCAGCATCCGGGCCTGGCTGCTGCACGCGCTGGCCAGCCACGCGCTCGACAGGCGGACCAGGCGGCGGCGTCGTTGCGGCATGCGATCGACCTGGCAGAGCCGGAGGAGCACCGGCGGACCTTCCTCGATGCCGGAGCAGCGGGCCAGGCACTGGTCGTCCGCTACCGCGACTGGATCGACGTGTCGTGGCCGTTCCTGGACGAGCTCGCCCTGGCGTCGCTCGACCCGGCGCCGGCGGTGATGTCCCCGATGCCGGTGCTGATCGAGGCGCTCAGCGAGCGGGAGCGGGCCGTGCTCCGCTACCTGCCGACCATGCTGACCTTCGTGGAGATCGGCTCGGAGCTGTACATCTCGGTGAACACCACCAAGAGCCACGTGCGCAGCATCTACCGGAAGCTCGGCGTCGTCGGCCGGCGGGACGCGGTCAGACGGGCCCGCCAGCTCCAGCTGCTCCGATCCTGAAGCCGCGCCCGGGTGTTGTGCTAGCCGCCCGGTCCGGAGAGGAGCCGCTGCTCGCGGGCGATGGTGATCGCCTCCCGCCGGGAGGCGGCTCCCAGCTTGCGGTAGATCCCCTGGATGTGGGTCCTGACCGTGTTGACCGACACGTACAGCTCGTTGGCGATCTCGGGCTGCGACAGCTCGGTCGCCAGCAGCCGCAGGACGACCAGCTCCCGGTCGGTGAGCGCCGCGGCGGCGGCCGATGGCTCCCGGCGGCCGAGCCGTCCCAGCTCGCGCTCGGTGCGGTCGAGCAGCGGGCCGAGCATGCCGGGATCCGCGAAGGTCGCGACCAGGTGGCGCGCCTCCTCGGCCGCGGCGCGGGCACCGTCGCTGTCGCCGCGGCGGTGGCGGACGCCGGCCAGCTCGGCCTGCGCCTGCGCGTACTGGACCCTGAAGCTCTCGCTCCGCAGCACCCCGAGGGCCTGGTCGAGCAGCTGCTCGGCCTCGACCAGCCCACCCCGGACCGCCGTGGCGCGGGCCAGGGCGATGTAGGCGACCCCGGTCATCGGGTCGTAGGGGATGCCCTGCGCCTCGGCGACGTCCATCGCCTGCCGGGCCAGCGCCATCGCCCGCCCGTCGTCGCCGTCCTCCCCCACGAGCAGTGACAGCACCGCGAAGGCATTGACGACCACGAACGGCTGCCGGTCCGACGCCGGCGCGTGGGCGGCCACGTCCTCCAGCATTGTCCGCGCCTCGGCGGCCTGCCCGGACAGATACAGGCAGCGCCCGAGCGCCGCCGCTCCCATCCAGTACGAGACCGAGGCTCTGGGCCCGGCGTCCTCCCCGGCCCGTCGCGCCGCCTGGAGGGATCGCCCGACGTCGTCGAAGGTGTTGATGGCGCGCACCAAAGCGGCCATGAACGGCACCGAGTACAGATCGGACGGCAGCTCCCGCTGGTCGCTGGCCTCCGCGGCCTCCAGCCAGCGCTCGATCTCGTCCCTGGGGACGTTGCCCAGCCCACCCAGCCACGCCGCGAGCAGCGCGATCGGCGGGTTGGCGGTGATGAAGTCGTCGAGGAGCCGGTCGAGCCAGCGCTGGACGGTGATGAGCCGTCCTCGCCGCTGGTAGGAGACCCAGTGGCGGGCGATCAGGGCACCGGCCTGGGCGAACTCGCCCGCGGCGGAGAAGTGGTGGATGGCCGCCTCCACCTCGCCGGCCTCCTGGAACCAGGCGGCGGCCCGGCGGTGCAGCACCGGGACGAGCTCCGGCTCCTGCTCGGTCAGCTCCAGGCCCAGCAGCTGCCCGAATAGGTGGTGGTAGCGGTACCACTGCCGGTGGTCGTCGAGGGGGATCAGGAACAGGTTGGCCTGCTCCAGCTCGGCCAGCAGCTCCCCGGAGCTGTCGGAATCCAGCACGGCGTCGCACAGCGAGGCGGACAGGCGCTGCAGGATGGAGGTCCGGAGCATGAAGGCCCGCAGCGGCTCGGGCTGGCGGGCCAGCACCTCGCTGCCGAGGTAGTCGATGACGTGGCGGTGGCCGGCCTCGAAGGAGGCGATGAACGGCTCCGGGTCGGCGCGGCCCCGCAGCGACAGGCCGGCCAGGACCAGCCCGGCCGCCCAGCCCTCGGTCCGCTCCCACAGCCGCTGCACCTCCTTGGGCGTGAGGTCGAGCTCCATGGCGTCCTGGAGCAGGCTGGCCGCCTCGGCGTCGGTGAACCCGAGGTCGGCGATGCGCAACTCGGTCAGCTCGCCGCTGGCCCGCAGCCGGCCAGCGGCAGCGGCGGGTCGACCCGCGTCGACAGCACCACGTGGACGTTCGCCGGCAGGTGGTCGACGAAGAACCCGAGCGTGTCGTGACAGGTCGAGCTGCTGATCAGGTGGTAGTCGTCCAGCAGCAGCGACAGCTCGACCCCGCTGGTGGCGAGCTCGTTGAGCAGCTGGGGCAGGACGACCCGGGTCAGCACGTCGGCCGAGCCCGAGCCCTGGAGCAGGGCGAGCGGGTCCTCCCCGATGCCGGGCTCGACGACCCGGAACGCCTCAATCACATAGACCCAGAACCGCACCGGGTCGTCGTCGCTCATCCAGCGACACCCAGGCGACGGCCCGGGACGCCTGGGGGGCCAGGCACCACTGGGCCAGCAGGGTGGTCTTGCCCGACCCGGCCGGGGCGTCGACCAGGCACAGCCGGCCCCGCGTCCCCGCCTCCAGCGTCGCATCGAGCCGGGCCCGGGGGACCAGCCCGGCACGGACCGGTGGTGGGCACAGCTTGCTCCGCAGCAGGACCGGTCCGGTTGGGCTGATCCCGCCGGCTTGGCGGGGGGATCGGAGCGACGAACGGGCGCTCATAGCTCTCCCTCGCTTGCTTCGCTCCCACTCTACAACACGACAAACCGCCCTTCCTACCGGTCCGTCCGGTCCGTCCTGGTTCGGCCTAGCCGCCGCTGGGGCGGGCGGGGACGCGGGCGCGCCGCTCGGGGACGGGGGCGCTCTCGGGCATGGCCGGGTGGTCCTGGGCGTGGGCGTCGTACCAGTCGGCGTAGCGGTTGGCGCCCGGCCAGGCGGTCAGGCCGTGGGCGTACACCGACAGGGCGACCGTCACGGTCACCGCGGCCAGCAGCAGCGACCGCTGGGGCAGGTCGGTCTCCTCGAGCAGCAGCAGCACGAACACGATGGAGGCCAGCCCGCGGGGGCCGAACCAGCCGAGGAAGCCGACGGTCACCCGGCGCATGCCGGTGCCCACCATGGCCAGGGCCACCGGGAGCAGCCGGACAACGGTGAGGCTGAGCACCGCGTAGGCGGCGAGCCGCCAGTCCAGGTCGCCGAGGGCCGGCCCGAGCAGCACCGCCCCGAAGAGCAGGAAGGTGACGGCGTTCAGCAGCTCCCCGGACTCCTCGGCCAGGTGCGTGGTCGCCTCGGCCTGCCCGCCGGCGACCGCGCCGAACACGATCCCGGCGACGAAGGCGGCGATGAACCCGCTGCCCCCGAGGGCGACGGCCGCCATGTAGGCCATCACCGGGGTCGCGACCGCGTTGATCTGCTTCCAGGTCCCCTCCATCCAGCCCCTGGCCGCGAAGCCGCGCAGCACCCAGGCCCCGAGGGCGCCGGTGGCGAGCCCGGCGACGGCGCCGAAGCCGATCTCCTCCAGGATCACCCGCAGGGGCTCCACGTGGGCCGCGCCCTCCTCGGCCTCGGCGATGGTGAGGAAGATGATCAGCAGCGGGACGCAGACGCCGTCGTTCAGGCCGCTCTCGACGTTGAGGCCCTGGCGGATGCGCGACGGCAGGCGCCGGTTGCTGACCACCGGCAGCCCCAGGGCGGCGTCGGTCGGGGCCAGCATGGTGGCCAGGGCCGCCGCCGTCCACAGGTCCAGCCCGGGCAGCAGGGCCAGGCCGGCCAGGGTGCCGGCCACGATGGTGAGGGGCAGGCCGATGCCGAGCAGGCGGGCCGGGACCAGCGACTCGCGCCGCAGCCGGCCCAGGTTGACGCGGACGGCGTCGGTGAACAGCACCAGGGCGAGGGTCGCCTCGGCCAGGTGGCGGACGAACTGGCCGGCCGCGTCGGCCTCGATCAGCTCCAGCGCCTGGTTGCCGGCCAGCAGCCCGACGGCCACGAACACCATCGCCTGGGTGACCGGTGTCGACCTCAGCCGCCCCGAGATCGCGGCGTAGCCCATCAGTACCAGTGCGGTCGCGGCCAGCGCCCAAGCGTCCATGGTTCCTCCGGCGAGGGGTCGTCCCGGCCAGCCTGCGGGCAGGCCGGGCGATCGGACCTCACCCTTGAGGGGTGATGTGGGGTTCCCTCCACTGGATCGACCATTTAGTCGGCCCTGTCGAGAGGAGAGGTGACACGTGGAGGCTGCCAACTACGAGATCCGGATCAAGGGCCGCGTCAACGACTTCCAGTTGTCGGCGTTCGAGGGGCTGGACGTGACCACCGAGCCCGTCGAGACGATCGTGTACGGACCACTGGCCGACCAGGAGGCCGTCCACCGGCTGCTGATCAGGCTGGAGTCGCTCGGCCTCGAGGTCGTGGAGTTCCGGCGCCTGCCGGGGCAGGCTGGCGATCCCGGTGGGGCCCCGCCGTCACCGTGACCGAGGCAGCCGCCGGACCTCGACCAGCTCCAGGCCGAGCAGCCGGATCCTGGCCAGCACGCCCGACACCGCCGCCTGGTCGGGAAGCCAGCCGCGCACCGTCGTGCTGGTCGCGACCTCCGCCTCCAGCCCCTCCTCCAGGGCGGTCAGCACCGCGTCGCTGGCCGGACCTCTGACCCGGAAGGCGTAACGAGCCGTTCCCATGAGCGCACCTCGCAGATCTCCCGGCCCTTCCGGCCGCCGCGGTCGCGGTTGTCCCTAGGGTCGCGCGCGTCCGGGGTGCGGACATCACCCCTGTCGGGTGAATCCGTGGGCAACGGCGAGCCGATCAGGGGCGCTCCAGGGCCGCGGCGTAGAGCCGCAGCACGTCCGAGACCACGGCCAGGAACGGGGCCGGGTCCAGGCCGAGGTCGGCGGCCCGCTCCGCCTGGGGCAGGACCTCGTCGGCCAGGAAGCCGTGCAGCAGCCGGCTCAGCTTCGCGCCGACTCCCTCGGCCACCGGGACGGTGGCCAGGAACTCGCTGACGTCGGCGGTCAGGGCGTCGACGTCCAGCTGGGAGGCTGAGAAGCCAGGAGGCATGCGCGCTCTATACCCGCGCGGGCAGCCTAAGCGTTCACGACCCGCACAGCGCTCCGGGCGATGCTCGAGACCAGCGACCCGATGGCCGTGCCGATGGCCAGGTTGACGGCCGCGGTGGCGACCTTGGTGGCCGGCTCGGCATCGGTCATGAACGGCAGGAGCACCGCGATCAGGGTCGCCAGGACCATGATCCAGCTGAAGAACGTCCTGGGCCGGGGCGTGCTCAGCAGCAGCAGGTGCATCAGGCCGGTGGCCAGCAGTGCCGCCAGGGCGGCCAGGCCGGCCAGCCTGGCCGTGCTGGCGTCGCCGAGGGCCCCCTCCCCGGTCGGCGCCAGCAGCGGGACGTCGAACAGGCCCCTGGCGATCAGCACGCCGACGACCGCCACCAGGGCGGCCACGGCCGCCGTGGCCACGCCACCGGTCCACAGCCGGCCGGCATCGACCTTCGGCCTCGGCCGGCTGCCCGCGGGGTCCTCATAGGATGGGTTGCTCATTGCTGCTCCTCTCCGGCGGTGGCCGCCGCGACGGCGGCCCGGACGGTGGGATAGACGTGGGGCTCGCCGACCAGGTCCAGCACCCCGGCTTCCAGGAGGGTCTGGCGCATGGGGTCCTTGAGGCGGGCGAGCACGAAGGTGATCCCCTCCTCCTGGAGCGACCCGACCAGTGAGGTGAGGGCGTCCATGCCGGTGGCGTCGACGTGGGTGAGGGCCTCGGCGTCGAACACGAACCAGCGCACCGGCGCCGGGGCGCCGTGGAGGGCCTCACGGACGCGGCCCTTGACGTAGCTGGCGTTGGCGAAGAACAGCCGGTCGTCCAGCCGGTAGACCAGCACCCCGGGGGTGACCTGGGCGCGCGGGTGGAGCCGGACGTCGGCGTAGCGGCCCAGGCGCTCGACCCAGCCCAGGACGGCGTCGTGGGGGGTGGCGCTGCGCCGGGCCACGTCCACGATCGACAGGGCCACCGCCACCAGCAGGGCCTCCAGGACCCCGACGGCGACCACCCCGGCCATGGTCACGGCGGCGATGGCGACCTCGACCTGGCTGGTGCGGGCCAGCCCCTGCCAGGCCCCCCGGTCGACCAGCCCGATGGCCGCGGCCACGATGACGGCGCCGAGGGCCGCCTTGGGCAGGTACTGCATCGGCTCGGTCAGGAACAGCAGCACGACCGCGATGGCGCCGGCGCCGAGCAGCCCGGACAGCTGGGTGCGGGCGCCCATCTGGTCGTTGACGGCGGTGCGGGAGCTGCTGGCGCCGATGGGGAAGCCCTGGGTGATCCCGGCGGCCAGGCTGGCCGCACCCATCGCGGTCAGCTCGGTGTCGGCGCTGACGTGCTGGCCGTGGTGGCCGGCGAACAACCGGGCGGTCAGGATCTCGTCCGAGAAGCTGACGAAGAAGATCCCCAGCGCCGCCGGGACCAGGGCGAGCAGGTCGCCGAGAGGGGCGGTGGGCAGGGCCAGGCCGGGCAGGCCGGAGGGGATCTCGCCGACCGTGGCCACCCCTTCGGCGGCCAGCCCGAGCGCCGCTGACGCGGCGATCGCGGCCACCACCACCAGCAGCGCCCCGGGGAGCTTGGGGAGGCGCCAGCGCAGCAGCAGCAGCGAGGTCAGGCAGAGCGCGCCCACGACCACCGTGGTCCCGTGCAGCCCGGGGAGCTCGCGGACGACCTCGGCCAGCTGGGCGAGCGGGTCCCGGGCGTCGATGTCGAGCCCGAGCAGCTTGGCCAGCTGGCCGATGATCAGCACCACGGCCACCCCGTGGAGGTAGCCGATCAGCACCGCCCGGGAGAAGTAGTCGGCCACCCAGCCGAGGCGGATCACCCGTGCGACCAGGAAGCACGCGCCGACCAGCAGGGCCAGCAGGGCGGCCAGGGAGGCGTAGCGCCCGGGGTCGTCGGCGGCCAGGGGGACCAGGGCGGTCGCGACCAGGGCGGCGATGGAGCCCTCCGGGCCGACGATCAGCTGCTGGAGGAGCCGAACAGGGTGTAGGCGACGGTCGGCAGCAGCAGCGCGTACAGCCCGGCCACCGGGGACAGTCCGGCCAGCTCGGCGTAGGCCATGGCCGCGGGCAGGGCCAGGGCGGCCACGGTCAGCCCGGCCAGCAGGTCGCGGCGGAAGGTGCTGCCCTGGTAGCCGGGGAGGTGCTGGGAGACGGGCACCAGCCGGTGCAGGGCCGGCTGCTGGGAGGGAGGCTTGAACGGCGACCCCCCGGTCCCGTAGCCCACGTTCCGCGTCATGGCGGGATCCTGTCCCCGTCCGGGCGGCCGATCATCACCTGCTTTGGGTGATTCCTCGCTCCGGGGCCGGCCAGGAATCACCCACAGTAGGTGATGCCCGGCCGGGCACGATCGGGGAGGCTGCTGGGCGACAGTGGGAAGCAACGGGAGGACGGTGCCACCGATGGCCGAGGACACCACGCTCAGCATGGAGGAGCGCACGGAGCTGGAGCGGCTGCGCGCCGAGGTCACGACCCTGCGCTCGCAGGTGCAAGGCCAGGGACGGGGAGGCAAGGCGGGCCGGCCGACGGCCGCCGGCGGCGGGCGGCAGCGGTGGCGGACCATCGTGGCCACGCTGCTGATCGTGGTCGGCTGCGTGCTGGCCCCGCTGTCGGTGGCGGCGATCTGGACCCGCAACCAGGTGACCAACACCGATCGCTACATCGCCACCGTGACCCCGCTGGCCAGCGACCCCGCCATCCAGAACGCCATCGCCGACCAGATCACCGCCCAGGTGTTCACCTACATCGACATCCAGGGCCTCACCACCCAGGCGGTCGACGCCCTGGCCGGCCAGGGCCTGCGCCCCGAGGTGGCCAGCCAGCTGCAGGCGTTCGCCGTGCCCATCGCCAACGGCGTCCAGAGCTTCACCCGCAGCCAGGTCGGCAGGGTGGTGGAGAGCGACGCCTTCGCCGACGCCTGGATCCAGGCCAACCGGGTCGCCCACGCCGAGCTGGTCAAGGCCCTGACCGGCGAGGGCGGCGGGTCGGTCACGGTCGAGAACGACACCGTCAGCCTCAACCTGGCCGCGTTCATCGAGGTGGTCAAGCAGCGGCTGGTCGATTCCGGCTTCACCCTGGCCGCGCGCATCCCGGAGGTGAACGCCTCCTTCGTCCTGTTCCAGTCGGCCGACGTGACCCGGGCCCGCAGCGCCTTCAACCTGCTCAACACGCTGGGCATCTGGCTGCCGATCATCGCCCTGGTCCTGCTCGCGATCGGCGTCTACGTGGCCAAGGACCACCGTCGCGCCCTGGTCGGGGCCGCCCTCGGCGTCGCCGTCGGCATGGTGGTGCTGGCATTGGGGCTGACCGTGTTCCGCTCCATCTACCTGGATGCGGTCCCGGCCACGGTGCTGCCGCATGACGCGGCGGCGGTGCTGTACGACACCATCGTCCGGTTCCTGCGCCTGGGCCTGCGCACCGTCCTGGTGCTCGCCCTGGTCGTCGCCGCCGGCGCCTTCCTCAGCGGCCGGTCGGTGACCGCGGTGCGGACCCGCCAGGGCCTCAGCAACGCGATCGGCTGGGCGTCCGGAGGGGCCCAGCGAGCCGGGCTCTCGACCGGGCCGGTCGGCACCTGGGTGGGGGCCAACAAGCGGGCCCTGCGCGTCACCGCCGTGGCCGCGGCCGCCCTGGCCCTGGTGTTCTGGGGCCGGCCGACCGGCAAGGTCGTGCTCGGCCTCACCTTGGCCCTCCTGATCGTCCTGGCCGTCATCGAGTTCCTCGGACGGACAGGGCCGCAGACCGGCGGAGGGTTGGTCCAAGAGGAGGGATCGTGACCGAAGCACAGCTCGACGAGATAGGGACCGATCGACTACGTGGTTCTGGAGTGGGCCGACGACCTGCCCGCCACGGGTGAGGTGCAGCCGCTGCTGCTGGACCTCGTCGACCGCGGGATCATCCGGATCCTCGACATCGCCTTTCTGGCCAAGGACCGGGACGGGTCGGTGTCGGGCATCGAGGTCGGCGGTGCCCTGAACCAGCTGGCCGCCGCCTTCGCCGAGTTCGAGGGGGCGTCGTCAGCAACCGCATCTCCCGCCGGCAGGCCGAGCGCTGGCAGCAACAGGGGTCCGATCCCTACGACCAGCCCGAGCCCAAGCCTGCCTACGCCGAGCCGGCGCCAGCCTATGCGGCCCCTGCCCCGGCGGCTCCCCAGGCCGACATGATCCAGCAGCTCAAGGACCTGGCCGCCCTTCACGAGCAGGGCGTCCTCACCGACGAGGAGTTCCAGGCCCAGAAGGCCAGGGTCCTCGGCGGCTGAGCCCGGTCAGAAGACCGTCGCCCAGTCATCTGCTTCCATCGGAGGAATCCTTCCGTCGCTCCAGCCCGAGCTGGGCGGCGCCGAGCAGCGTCCTGGCGCCCAGGCCGATGAGGAGCAGGTTGGCCAGCATCTGCACGGTGACGACCAGGCGGGCCATCTCGCTCTTGGCGGTGATGTCCCCGAACCCGACCGTCGAGAGCACGGTGACGGTGAAGTACAGGGCGTTGGTGCGGGACAGCGGGCCACCGAAGTTGGCGTCGCCGGACTCGGCGATCAGGACGTAGGCGGCGGCGAAGCTGAGCACGTAGAAGGGAACCGTCACGAACATCGCCTGGATCATCCGTGCCCGCGGGAACTCCGACCTGATGATCGCCCGGACCTGCCAGGCCACGAGACCGGCGAGCACGATCAGCCCGAGCACGAGGCGGGTCAGCGTCCAGGCGTCGGACCGGCCCTCGAGGGGGAGCGTGTAGTAGAGCGCCACCAGCACGGTCGTGGTCGCCAGGGCCTGCAGGAACGCACGCAGGATCAGCCGCCGGCGCTTCGCCGGCGGCAGCTGCGCGTACGACAGCGCGGTCATCCAGCCTCACCCCTTGGCGTCTCCGTGGCTCCGATGCTGCCGCCCCGGTAGCCGCCGGGGCATCGCCCGGCCGGGATGATTTTCCCCGCCGCGCGACCAGGATCATCCCCTCGGGGTGACGACCGCCCGGCCGCCGGCCGTCACCGTGGTCCTCGGAGTGCCTGAGGATGCCGGGGAGGGCGCGACAGTTGATGAAGGTTGTCTGGGCGGCGCTCATCATCGTTGGGGCGGCTGGCGTCGCTGGCGCGGCGATGCTGCTGATGCGGCGGAAGGCCCCGGACGGCAGCTGGTTCAACGACGGCGACCGTGCCTCGGGCGTGCCCCAGAGCGAGCCACCTCCCTGCGACACCGGCGGGGCCCCGAGATGAGTGCGGCGCCGAGGCGCGACTGGGTCGAGATCGTCGCCACCCTGCTGCTCGCCCTGGCCGCCGTGGCCACGGCCTGGAGCAGCTACCAGGCGTCGCGCTGGAACGGCGACCAGGCCGGCCGAGAACCCGGACGCCCCCCGACCCCGTTCGCGATGCCGGAGTACCGGCTGGCCTCGACCGCCGAGGCCGAGCGGCTCGACCAGGCGGCCGCGGCGTCGTCGGCGGCGGTCTCGACCAACATCCAGCACGCCACCAACTACGTGCTCGGCTGCCTGCTGTTCCTCGGCACCGTGTCGTGGATCGCGACCTTCCCGGTGAGCCTCTCCGTCTAGCGCCCCGGGACGTTCGTCCCTTGAGGGGCGCGGGAGTGCAATCGTATTCATGCTAGGCTGGCGGTGATGTCGACGACCAAGGGGCGCCCCCCGGCGACGATGCGTGACATCGCGGCCGTGGCCGAGGTGTCCCAGAGCACGGTGTCGCGGGTGCTGAGCGGAACCCCGACCAGCGTGCCGATCGCCCCCGAGACCAGGGCGCGGGTCATCCGGGCCTCGCGCGAGCTCGGCTACCGGCCGAACCCGCTGGCCCGCGGTCTGCGGGGGGCGTCGACCAACCTGATCGGGGCCGTGGTCAGGGACTTCAGCGACCCCTTCTTCGCCGGGGCGATCGAGGCCCTGGTGGTCGAGTCGATGGCCCACGGCTACAACGTGGTCCTCGGCCATGTCCATGGCCGCCTCGACGAGGCGATCTCGCTGACCTCGGTGCTCGAGACCCGGCACACCGACGCCGTCGTCCTGCTCGGCGACCTCCAGGTGCAGCCGCAGCTCCTGGCCGACCTGCGCAGCTCCAGCGTGCCCGTGGTCGGCCTCTGGCAGGGGACCAGCCCGCTCGAGTTCCCGACCGCGGACAGCGACGACCGGGCCGGCATCCGGTCCGGCCTCGAGCACCTGGAGTCCCTCGGGCACCGGAGGATCGCCTTCCTGAGCGCCGAGCTGCTGGTCGACTACCGGGTGCGGGAGGACGCCTACGCCGACTTCATGCGCGACCGGTTCGACGGCGTCCCGTCCGGCTACCTCGAGCGGTGCCCCAACACCCTGGCCGGGGGCGATGCCGCGCTCCGGCGCCTGCTGGAGCTGCCGGAGCCGCCAACGGCGGTGGCGACGTCGACCGACCTGGCGGCCGTCGGCGTCCTGCACGCCGCCCACAGCCTCGGCACCATCGTCCCCGACCAGCTCTCGGTGGTGGGCTTCGACGACATCCTGATCGCCAGCCACACGGTGCCAGCCCTGACCACACTGCGGATGCCGATCTCCGAGATCGTCGGCCATGCCGTCGCCCTGGCCATCGCCCTGGCCCGCGACCCCGAGGCCCCCCGCGAGCCGAGCCTTGAGGTCTTCAAGCCGGTCCTGATCGTCCGGGACTCGACCGCGCCCCCGCTGGCCTGACCCGCCCCAGGGTCAGCGGGGGATCCACACCCGCATCGCCCCGGCCCCCCGGTTGGCCCAGGCGAAGTACGGGATCGCGCCGGCCGACAGCCCGGGCCGGCCCCCGGCCACCGGGACCGAGATCCCGACGACGCCCTCGCCGAGGTCGGGCCGGGGAACCGCCGCGGGCTCCCGGCCGGGGTCCAAGCGCAGCTCCTCGAGCTCGGTCTCCGGTGGCAGGTCGGCCGACTCGACGCAGTAGACGAGCGGGCCCCGCGCGACGGCGACGCAGCCGCGGACGGCGTCGACCCGCGGGTCGGGCTCGACCACACGGACCGGCATGTCGAGCTCCAGGACGACCGTGTCCCCGGCCGTCCAGCGCCGGGACAGCTCGGCCGTGCCCGGGCCAGGGGCGAGCGGCTCGGCCCCGCCGGGCCCGCTGAGCACCGCCGACCGGCACCATCCCGGGACCCGCAGGGACAGCGTCCACGGTTGGTCGGGGGCCTGGACGACCCGGACCGTCACCCGGCCGTGCCAGGGGTAGCCGGTCTGGACGGCCAGTCTGGCGGTTCCACCGGCGAGCTCGGCCTGGAGCTCGCAGGTGGCGTACTGGTGGAGCTGGATCCCGCGGTCGTCGCTGGTCGCCAGGTACTGCTCCCAGGAGCTCAGCAGCCGCATCAGGTTGGGCGGGCAGCACGCGCACGGGTACCAGGGGGCGCGCTCGCCGTGCCCCGCCGGCTCCTCGGCGTGGTGGGTCCGGCGCTGCAGCGGGTTGACGTAGAAGAACCGGGTGCCGGTCAGGGAGATCCCGGACAGGACGCCGTTGTAGAGGGCCCGCTCGATGGCGTCGGCGTAGCCCGGCTCGCCCGTGGCCAGGAGCAGCCGCCAGGCGAGCAGGACGCTGGCGATCGCGGCGCAGGTCTCGGCATAGGCCCGGTCGGGCGGGAGCTCGTAGGGGTCGCCGAAGGACTCGTCGCGGTGGCGGCTGCCCATCCCGCCGGTCAGGTAGGTCCTGGTCCTGACCAGGTCGTCCCAGCGGCGCCGGACGGCTGCGAGCAGGGCGTGGTCGTCCAGCTCGACGGCGACGTCGACGGCCCCGCAGTCCAGATAGAGCTGTCGGACGGCGTGGCCGGCCACGGTCGGGGCGTCCCGCACGGGCGCGTGGTCCTGCCAGTAGGCGGCGCCGAAGCGTCCCTGGCCGAGCAGCCCCCGGCCCCGCAGGTCGAGCATCCTGGCCGCCAGGGCCAGGTAGCGCCGCTCGCCCGTGACCCGGGTCAGCTCGACCAGGGCCATCTCGATGCCCGGGTGCCCGTCCACCCCCTCCCGCCCGGCGGGCCCGAACTCGCGGTCGATCCGGTCGGCGGCCCGCACCGCGATGGCCAGGAGCCGGTCGTCGCCGAGCGCGCGGTGCCAGGCCACCGCCGCCTGGATGAGGTGGCCGATGCAGTAGAACTCGTGGCCCCAGGCGAGGTCGGTGTGGGGCGTCCCGCCCCTGACCACCTGGACGTAGCTGTTGAGGTAGCCGTCGGGGCGCTGCGCCGCCGCCACCACCGCGATCGCCTGGTCGGCGGCGGCCGCCAGGTCGGGGTCGGCGGCCCGGCCGAGCTCCCAGCCCACCGCCTCGAGCCACTTGTAGACGTCGGAGTCCAGGAAGGGGAAGGTCGCCCCCGAGGTGTCGGCCAGCGCCTGGTAGTGCCCGTCCCCGCCGGCCGCCAGGCGCAGGTTCCCCAGCGCCCCGGAGCGCTGGAGCTGGTCGAAGCCGTGGGGGAGGGTGCGCTGGCGGTTGGTCCGCTGCCGTTCGGCCAGGAACCCGTCGAAGATGGTGACCCGCGAGGGTTCCAGCGGGCGCCGGCCCGCCGTCGCCGTCGGCCGCCTGGCCTCGGTGCTCATTTCACCGCCCCGCTCATCAGGCCGGCCACATAGTGCCGCTGCAGGAGCAGGTAGACGAGCACGCAGGGGATGATCGAGATGGTGATGCCGGCCTGGAGCATCCCCCAGTCGGTGCCGCCAAGGCTGGTCTCGGTCCGGGCCGCGGCCAGGATCAGCGGCAGGGTGAAGCTCGACCCCCTGCTCATCAGCACCAGGGCGCCGAGGAACTCGTTCCAGGACATGATGAAGGCGAACAGGGCAACGGTGACGATCGCCGGCTTGGTCGAGGGAATGCAGACCCTGAGGAGGACCTGCCAGGACGAGGCCCCGTCGGTGACGGCCGCCTCCTCCAGCTCGCGGGGGACGGCGCTGAGGCTGTTGCGCATGATGTAGAGGCTGAACGGGAGCTGGATGGCGGTATGGAGGATGGCCAGGCCGACCAGGGTGTTGGTCAGGCCGATCCGGGCGAACATCAGGAACATCGGCGTCAGCAGGGCCTGGTAGGGCACGATCAGGGCCAGCAGCAGGAAGACGAAGATGACCTCCTTGCCCGGGATCGGGAAGCGGGCCAGGGCGTAGGCCGCGGGCACGGTCAGGACCAGGGTGAAGGCGATCGTCAGCAGGGCGGTGCCGAGGCTGTTGGCCAGGTAGGTGGGGAGCCCCTGCTGGTAGGTCCAGAGCCGTTCGTAGCTGTCCATGCTCAGGGCATGGGGCAGGTAGGTCGGCGGCGAGGCGGCCGCCTCGGCGGTCGGCTTCAGCGAGGCCAGCACGGACATGACCAGCGGCAGGAGCATGACCGTGCAGATCGCGACGCAGACGGCGCCGAGCAGGTAGCGGGACCGGCCGGCGCGGGCGCGGATCGCCGCGCCGGTGGCCCGGGCCCGGCCCAGCTCCATGGTGGCGGTCACGCGTGGCTCCGGCGGGTCAGGAGCAGCTGGACCACGGTGAAGACCAGGATGGTCAGGGCCAGGATCATCGACAGGGCGGCCCCGTAGCCGAGCTTCAGGTACGGGAACGAGTTCAGGTACACGTAGAAGACCGAGGTCGCGGTCTCGTTCTGCGGCTGCCCGGCGGTCATGATGTAGAACTGGTCGAAGGCCAGCAGCGAGCCGATGACGCTGACCAGGGTCACGAGCAGCACCGTGCGCAGGGTCAGGGGCAGGATCACCCTGGTCACCCGCTGCCGGTAGCCGGCCCCGTCGACCAGGCTCGCCTCGGTGATCTCCCTGGGGATGGCCTGGATGGCGCCGACGAACAGGATCATCCCGAACCCGATGACCTTCCAGACGACCGAGGCGGTGATGGCCAGGTTCGACCGGCCGGCGTCCACCCCCAGCCAGAGGACGGGCTTGGAGATCAGCCCGAGGTCGGCCAAGGCCTTGTTGACCAGGCCGAAGTCGGCGCTGAAGAGCCAGTACCAGAGCAGGCTGGACACGCCGAGGCCGATCACCACGGGGATGAACACGGTGGTCCGGGTGATCCGGCGCAGGCGCGAGGTCTCCGAGGTCAGCAGGGCCAGCAGGTAGCCGCCGACGATCAGGACCGGGGTGATGATCGCGGTGTACTTCAGCGTGAAGGCGAACGACACCCAGAACTGGTCGTCGGCGAACGCCCGCCTGTAGTTGTCGAGCCCGACGTACTTCGCCGGGGTGATCAGGGACCAGTTGTGGAACGACATCCAGACCATCTGGACCAGCGGGTAGGCGGTGAAGGCCAGGACGAAGACCAATGCCGGGGCAAGGTAGGCGATCCCGATCAGCTGGCTACGCCGGCTCCGGTACAAGGCGGTCCCGTGTCTACTCGTTGGCGATGCTCTTCATCGCCGCCTTCGCGTCGGTGATGACGGTGTCGAGATTGTCGTCGCTGTAGTAGGCGCGCTGGAGCATCTTGAGCCATGGGCCCTGGGGCGAGTTGATCTGCTCGAAGAAGGTCAGCGTGTACGGCGTCCGGCCGACGTCCAGGGCCTTGGCGACGTCCTGGACCAGCGGCTCGGCCTGGAAGTACTTGTTGTCGACCATGTCGGTGCGGGTGGTCAGGTTGAGGGCCTTGGCGTAGACCTCCACCTGGACCTCGTCCGAGAGCAGGAACTTCATCACGTTGACGGCGTCGTCCACCCGCTGGCTGCCCTTGGGCACGACCACGAGGTCGCCGCCGATGAACGAGGCCGAGGAGTTCGGGGTCATCCCGGGGAGCAGGGCGATGCCGAAGTCCATCTTCGGGTTCTGCTGGCGGGCCAGGGTGATGTTGAAGTTGCCCGTGCCCATCATGCCGACCTTGCCGGACCCGAACTGGAGGTGGAACGTCTCGCCGTTCTCGCTCCGCGCGCCTTCGGGCACGTTGCCGGCCTCGACCATCTCGCGGGTGAACTGGAGGACCTGCTTGACCCCGTCACCGACCAGCGGCTCGTCGCCCGGGCCGGCCGCCTCGATCTTGGCCCCCGAGGCCCACATCAGCGGGCCGACGGTGAAGATGTTGCACCCGGCGCAGTTGCCCGGCAGGTAGTAGCCCTTGGTGTCGCCCCCGAGGGCGGTGATCTTGTCGGCGTAGGCGCGCAGCTCGGCCAGGCTGGTCGGCGGCTTGTCGGGGTCGAGCCCGGCCCTCTTGAAGAGGTCCTTGTTGTAGAAGAGGGCCGACACGTCGGCGTACAGCGGGACGCCGTAGAGCCGGTTCTCGAAGGTGGCGACCGTCATGTGCCCCTTGCTGGCGGTCTTCAGCTCCGGCCAGGTGCCGATCCGGTCGGTCAGGTCGACCAGCTGCTGCGCCTTCTCGAACTGGGGGGCGTAGATGAGGTCCATGCCCATCAGGTCGGGGACCTCGCCGGAGGCGATGCCCTGGGCGATCTTGCCCACCATCTCGGTGTGCGGGATGTAGGTGAGCTTGATCTTGCAGTTGGGGTTCTTCTCGTTCCAGGCCGCGACCAGCAGGTCGACCATCTGCTTGTTGCCGCCCGAGCGCTCCCACATGGTGAGCTCGCCGTTGCTGGCACAGCTGGTGGTGGCGGCCGGGGCCTGGGCGGCGGTGGACGGCGGTTCGTCGGTTCCCTGACTGCAGGCGGCGAGCATCAGCGTCGCCGCTGCCAGCATGACGGGCCACCTGAGACGGCTCCTCATCCCACGCTCCTCCATGTCGGGTTGCGCAGCGTGCATACGATGGCATGCATTCGAATTCATTTCGAGATGCGCGTGATCCGGGCAGATCTCCCGAGGTGGGTGGGATGCTAGGAGGAAGCGACGGCGCCGGGGTAGTGACGCCGCAGCATGGCCAGGCCGATGGCGGCCCGCCGGACCCGCTCGCGCGCCGACGCGACGGCCAGGCCGGCCAGGTGCTCGCCGGATGGGTAGATGCCGGGGGCGTTGCGGACGGTGAACTTGAGATGGATCGGCGCCGCGACCCGGACCAGCTCGGGTGCCTCGTAGTAGCGGACGGGGCCGCCGAAGTCGTCGGCGCCTTCGACGTAGACGTCCAGCGGGACCGCCACGGCCTGCCGGATGGCGGCGATCTGGGCCAGCGACAGGTCGACGGGAAGGTTGATGGTGGTCGCGCCCAGGTCCTCCAGCAGCCGGGCGGTGGCCGGGTTGGTGACCGGCAGGGAGATCGAGACCTTGATCTCGAGGTCGTCCGGCAGGTCGCCGGAGCGCTTCATCCGGCCCAGCACCCAGAGCTGGCCGGTGTCGGCGACCAGGATGCTGCGGACGCCGAGCTGGCAGCCCCGGAGGACGTCCTCCACGCCGTAGGCGAGCTGGTCGGCGCCGCGCAGGCTGCCGGCGGCGACCCGCCCGGCCGGGCTGGTGGCCTGCACGCCGACGTCCCAGGCGGCCCGGGGCCCGACGAACAGGCAGACCTCGATGCCCTGGTCCCGGCCGAGGGCCAGCATCTCGGCGATGTCGTCGTCGGTGAGCAGCATCATGCCGCTGCCCTGGCTGATCCGGTGGACCCGCAGGTCGCGCTCCTTGGCCGCGTCGACCACCGCCCGGAACGGCTCCGGCCCTTCGACCGATGGGATCTCGACCCGGTACTGGGCCCCGTCGCGGAACCGCTTGGCCGAGGCCGGCAGCTCGCCCAGGTCCCGGTCGGGCAGGCCCAGCCGCGTCAGGTGACGGCGGGCGTCGGCCATGGGGCGACCTTCCATCAGGGGTGGAGCGTAGCAGTTATCAGATAAGACTTCGACCGACTTCGGCCGAGTTATGCACCTACAGGCGCCGGCTACGGGCCGTCCAGGGGCCAACTCATCAGATAAGTGATTGTCTTGCGCGCTGCGGTACTGCATGCTTGCGCCCATGGAGCCCCCTGCCAACATCACCGAGTCGGTGGTCCAGCGGCTCGAGGACCTGGTCCTCACCGAGCTGGAGCCCGGCGCCGAGCTTCCGTCCGAGGCCGACCTGGCGGCGCAGTTCGAGGTGAGCCGGCTGACCGTCCGCGAGGCGGCCCGGTCGCTCCAGGCCCGCGGCCTGGTCGAGACGCGGCACGGCCGGCGGACCACGGTCGCCCACCCCAGCGCCGCGCCGATCGGCAGCTTCTTCACCGCTGCCGTGCGCCGGGACCCAGGCCAGCTGCTCGAGCTGCTGGAGGTGCGCCGGGCCCTTGAGGTGCACATCGCCTCGCTGGCCGCCGGCCAGGCGGGCCGGTCGGCCGTCTCGGCCATGGAGCTGGCCCTGGCCGCCATGCGGGAGGCCGCCGACGACCCGGCGGCCCTCCACGAGACGGACATCAGCTTCCACGCCAGCCTGGCCGCGGGCGCCGGCAACCAGCTGCTCAGCTTCCTGATCGAGGCGATGGAGGAGCCGCTGCGGGCCAGCCGGATGCGGAGCATGCGCGGCCACCTGGCCCGCGGCGGGACCGTCGAGGACGTGATCGAGCAGCACGCCCGGATCCTGGACCGGGTCAAGGCCCGCGACGCCGCCGGCGCGGCGACGGCGATGCTGGCCCACCTGGAGCAGACGGCCCGGGACCTGCGGGCCGCCTTCACCCTCACCGGCCTCCAGGTCGACGCGGGGACGGGCGAGCCGGGCCAGGAGGCGTCGGCGTGATGGAGGCGCGGTGAAGGTCGTCGGCGCGGAGACGGTGGTCGTCGGCACCCCGTGGCGGGAGCTGACCTTCGTCGAGCTGGTCACCGACGACGGGCTCCGGGGGGTCGGCGAGGCCCGCATGGTCAACAAGACCAGCACCCTGCTGGCCTGCATCGAGGAGCTGGCCCAGCGCTACGTGCTGGGCATGGACCCCTTCGACCTGGAGCGGCTGGCCTGGCAGGCCCAGTGGGCCGAGTACGGCCGGGCCGGCGAGGTCACCCAGACGGCCCTGGCCGTGCTCGACGTCGCCTGCCACGACCTCATGGGCCAGGCCACCGGGGAGCCGGTGTGGCGGCTGCTGGGCGGCCGCTTCCGGGACCGGGTCCCGGCCTACGCCAACGGCTGGTACCAGGGCGACCGCGACCCCGAGGCGGTGGCCGGGCTCGCCTCCGAGGTGGTCGCGCGCGGGTACCGGGGCCTCAAGATCGACCCGTTCGGGGCCGCCACCGCCGAGCTCGGCCACGGGGAGCTGGCGCTGGCGGTGGACATCGTGGCCGCCGTGCGCGACGCCGTCGGGCCCGCCACCGAGCTGATGGTGGAGATGCACGGCCGCTTCACCGCGGCCACCGCCGTCCGGGTGGCCCGGGCCCTGGAACGGTTCGGGCCGGCCTGGATCGAGGAGCCGGTGCCCCCCTACAACCCGGCCGGGCTCCGCCAGGTCCGGGCCGGGACCTGGCTGCCGCTGGCCACCGGGGAGCGCCTCCATGTGCTGCCGGAGTTCCGCGAGCTGCTCGAGGGCGGGCTGGTCGACATCGTCCAGGCCGACCTCACCCACTTCGGCGGGTTCACCGGGCTGCGCAAGCTGGCCGGCTGGGCCGGCGCCTACGACCTGCTGCTGGCCCCGCACAACGTCTGCGGCCCCGTCGGCACCGCGGCCAACGTGCACCTGGCCGTCGCCACCGGCAACTACAAGGTGCTCGAGCACTTCAACGACTTCGCCGACCCCTGGGTCGCCGAGCTGGTCGAGGGCGCGCCCCAGGTCGACCCGGCCGACGGCTGCTTCGCCCTGCCGACCGGGCCCGGGCTGGGCGTCCGGCTGGACCGCGAGGCGGCCGGCCGGCACCCGCGGACCGGCGTCCACTTCAACCTGGTGGAAGAGGGATGGGAGCGACGTGACGTCCGGTGACCGCGTGCTCGGGGTCGGGATGGTCGGCTACGCGTTCATGGGCCGCGCCCACTCCCAGGCCTGGCGGACGGTCGGCCACGTCTTCGACCTCCCGCTCACGCCCCGGATGGCCGCCATCTGCGGCCGGGACGCCGCCGCCGTGGCGGCCGCGGCCGGCCGGCTCGGCTGGCCCGCCTGGGAGACCGACTGGAAGCGGCTGATCGAGCGCGACGACGTCGACCTGGTCGACGTCTGCACCCCGGGCTCCAGCCACGCCGAGATCTCGATCGCCGCCCTGGAGGCCGGCAAGCACGTCCTCTGCGAGAAGCCACTGGCCAACACCGTCGAGGAGGCGCGGGCCATGGCCGCCGCCGCGGCCCGGGCGGCCGCCGGCGGCGTCCGGGCGATGACCGGCTTCAACTTCCGCCGGGTCCCGGCCGTCGCCCTGGCCAGGGAGCTGGTCGCGGCCGGCCGGCTCGGCGCCATCCGCCACGTCCGGGGCGCCTACCTGGGCAGCCATCTCCTCGACCCGGAGATCCCGATGATGTGGCGGCTCCAGGCCGAGCACGCCGGGTCGGGCGCGCTCGGCGACCTCGGGGCCCACGCCGTCGACCTCGCCCAGTACCTGGCCGGCGACCGGATCGCCGGGGTCTCGGGGCTGACCGAGACGTTCGTCCGGGAGCGGCCGCTGGCCGACGGCAGCGGGGCCCGCGGGCCGGTCACGGTGGACGACGCGGCCGTGTTCATCGCCCGCTTGGCCGGCGGCGCCCTCGGCAGCTTCGAGGCCACCCGCTTCGCCACCGGCCACACCGAGGGCCTGCGGGTCGAGCTCAACGGCGAGCTGGGCAGCATCGTCTGGGACCTCGGCGACTTCAACGGGCTGCGCCTGTTCGACGCCAGCGAGGACCCGGCCACCCAGGGGTTCCGGCGGATCCAGGTCACCAGGGCCGACCACCCCTACGCCGGGGCCTGGTGGCCGGACGGCCACACCATCGGCTACGAGCACACCTTCACCCACGAAGTGCGCGACCTCGTCCACGCGATCGCGGACGGCCGCGACCCGGTGCCGTCGTTCGCCGACGGCCTCCAGGTGCAGGAGGTGCTCGACGCGGTCCAGCGCAGCGCCGCGTCGGGCGCCGGGTGGACGCAGGTCGGGAGCCAGTAGGCCTCATGCCCGCAGAGGGCAGCGGAAAAGGAGGGTCCATGCACACCATCGCCGCAAGGACCGGAAGCCGGGGGAGGGCCGCGCGCATCGGCGTGGCCGTCCTGCTGGCCGTCGCCACGATCAGCCTCCTGGGGGTGAGCGCCTCGGACGCCGCCGGATCCAAGGGCAAGCTCGACGTCAAGCGGGAGCGGTTCGGCACGATGCCCGACGGCACCGTGGTCCACCGCTACACCCTCACCAACGCCCGCGGCATGGAGGTGAAACTGATCACCTACGGCGGGGCGATCCAGTCGCTGCGGGTGCCGGACCGCCACGGCCGCAAGGCCAACGTCACCCTCGGCTTCAGCACCCTCGAGGGCTACCTCGACCCCGGCAACCCGTACTTCGGCTGCATCACCGGCCGCTACGCCAACCGCATCGACGAGGGCCGCTTCACCCTCGACGGCGAGACCTACCAGCTGGCCGTCAACAACCCGCCCAACCACCTGCACGGCGGCGACGTCGGCTTCGACAAGCGGGTCTGGGACGCCGAGGTCGTCCGCGGCGACAACAGCGTCGGCGTGCGGTTCCACCGGGTCAGCCCCGACGGCGAGGAGAGGTACCCGGGCACCCTCGACACCACCGTCACCTACACCCTCAACAACCGCAACGCCCTGCGGATGCGCTACCAGGCGACCACCGACGCCCCGACGATCGTCAACCTGACCAACCACGCCTACTGGAACCTGGCCGGCGAGGGCTCGGGCGACATCAACGACCACGAGCTGCTCCTGAAGGCCAGCCGCTACACCCCGGTCGACGAGACGCTGATCCCCACAGGGGAGATCGCCCCGGTGGCCGGCACGCCGCTGGACTTCACCCGGTCGACCCGGATCGGCAAGCGCATCCGCGACGACCACCCGCAGCTCGTCATCGGTCGCGGCTACGACCACAACTGGGTGCTTGACCGGCGCGGCTCCGGGTTGGAGCTGGCGGCCAGGCTCAAGGACCCCAAGAGCGGGCGGGTGCTGGAGGTCCTCACCGTCGAACCCGGCATCCAGTTCTACTCCGGCAACTTCCTGGACGGGACGCTGTACGGCACCAGCGGCCGGGCCTACCGCCAGGGCGACGGCCTCGCCCTCGAGACCCAGCACTACCCCGACTCGCCCAACCACCCCAACTTCCCGTCGACCGTGCTGCGGCCGGGCGACCGCTACGACACCACCACCGTCTACCGGTTCTCCACCGACTGACGGCAGCGCCGTTCGAGGAGGGTTGCAATGTCCAAGGTCGATCCCATCGTCGAGCAGGCCGTCGACACCCTTGACCTCAGCCGGGTGACCCGGCGCCGGCTGCTGGGCGGCATCGGGCTGACCAGCGCCTCGCTGGCCGCCTCGGCCCTGCTGGCCGCCTGCACCAACGACGACGACAACGGCGGCGACGCGGCCGCGGCGGGCGCCGGGGACTTCCCGTCGACGCCGAAGTGGCGGTTCGTCTTCGTCAACCACGTCACCACCAACCCGTTCTTCACCCCGACCCAGTACGGCGCCCAGGACGCCTGCTCGCTGCTCAACTGCGAGTTCCAGTGGACCGGGTCCGCGACCTCGAGCGTGGCCGAGATGGTCAGCGCCATGAGCACCGCGATCTCCGCCAAGGCTGACGGGATCGCGCTCGCCGTGGTCGACAAGGACGCCTTCAACGAGCCGGTCAACCAGGCGCTGGAGGCCGGCATCCCGGTCGTCTCCTACAACGCCGACGGCGCCGTGGACGACCCCGGCACCAACCGCCTGTCCTACATCGGCCAGGGCCTGTACGACTCCGGGTTCCAGCTCGGCCAGCGGGCGATCGCCTCCGGCCTCGAGTCCGGCGAGGTGGTCGGCTTCATCGCCACGCCGGGGGCGCTGAACATCCAGCCCCGGATCGACGGCGCCTCCGACGCGATCAAGCAGTCCGGCAAGTCGCTCAAGTTCACCCCGGTCGGCACCAACGCCGACGTCACCAAGGGCCTGTCGATCATCGACGCCTACGCCCAGGGCCACCCCGACCTGGCCGGCATGCTGGCGGTGGACGCCGGCTCGACCCAGTCGGTCGGCCAGGTGGTGCAGAAGTACTCGATGCGCGACAAGAACCTGAAGGTCGCCGGCGGGTTCGACCTGGTACCCGAGACCCTGAACGCGATCAAGGGCGGCAGCCTCGACTACACCATCGACCAGCAGCCGTACTTGCAGGGGTTCCTGCCGGTGCTATACCTCTACATGTACAAGCTCTCGGGAGGCCTGGTCTTCCCGTCCGAGACCAACACCGGCCTG
>Ga0126306_10000039_pt1 | contig 34558 bp, 31 predicted proteins | sample Plot27_FD_92592 | JGI IMG/M metagenome (GOLD analysis project Ga0126306, IMG submission 92592) | Serpentine soil microbial communities from UC McLaughlin Reserve, CA, USA - Plot27 | ecosystem: Environmental > Terrestrial > Soil > Grasslands | place: USA: UC McLaughlin Reserve, Lake County... | reverse complement strand
GTGGCGATCGCTGGCCTGCGGCATCCTTGGAGGCGCCCCATCCTCAGGAGCGCCGCAGCCACGGTAGCGCCGGTGTTCCCTGCCGAGAAAAACGCGTCGGCCTCGCCGTCGCGAACCATCTCGGCCGCGACCGCGACGCTGGCGTCGGGGTTGGCCCTGAGCGCCGACGTAGGCTCCTCGTCCATCCCAACGGCTTCCCCGGAGGACCTCAGCACGACGTTCTCGGGGAGGTCGGGGCCTACCTCGGGCTCCATGGCCTCGCGCTTACCTACGACGAGCAACAACTCGTCGTGCGACAGGTCACTGGCGGCGGCGAGGGCACCGGCGACGATCTCCCCCGGGGCGCAGTCTCCGCCGAGAGCGTCTACCGCGATGCGCACTGGCAGGACTCGTCGGGGTTTCGGTCAGACGTCCTCGACGGCGACTACAGTGCGGCCTTTGTAGTAGCCGCACTCGCGGCAGACCCTGTGCGGGACGTGCGGCTGGCCACAGTTCGGGCAGGCGACGAGGCCAGGGCCGGTGATCGCGTGGTGCGCCCGGCGCTGATTCCTGCGGGCACGCGATGTCTTCTTCTTCGGTACTGCCATGTCGATACCTCCTGGTCTAGAAAAATCAAAATCTCGAGGCGAAGAGGCCGTCGAGCCCCCGCCAGCGCGGGTCTACCTCATCGCCATCACCGTCGGGCTGCACGGGCTTCGTGCCAGGGGAGAAGACCTGCATCGGGACCTCGTTCGGCAGCGCGCGTTGTGCGTAGCGTGCCAGATCGAGGGTCCAGTCCTGGACGGAAACCTCCGGGTCGTTCGGCCCCGAGAGCAACTCCGAGTCGCCGAACTCCAGTTCGAGTTCCGTGGGCTCGAGCGTCCTGTCGCAGGTCGTAAGCACCGTCGCCCTGACTTGCACGTCGAGGTGCAGTCCCTCGGAGAGGCGCGTGACGCCTACGTCTGCTCCGGCCTTCGTAACCTCGTGGTGGCGTCCGTACAGGTCGAAGGGATCAACGGAGAATTCGGCACTCACCTCGTGCCTGTCTCCGACTTCCGCGCCGGGCCGTCTAAGGGGGACCAAACGGTTCATGAGGTTGGTTTAATCCCCGTTATTGTTCCTGGACGCCCTGCAACTTGGTGCGGCCGCGCTGCACGGCCTCGAGGAGCTTGCCGAGGTTGTCCTCGAGGTTGGCGAGCACCTCGTCGGCGTAATCCTCGGCGCCGAGGCGTATCTCGCGCTCACGGCGGCGGGCATCCTCCATGATCTCCGCGCTACGCTTCTCCGCCCTCTTGAGAACCTCTTCTTCCGAGGTGATCTTCTCTGCCTCGTCCTGAGCACTGCGGATTATGCGGTCGCTCTCGGTGCGCGCTTCGTCGAGCATCGCCTGACGCTCCTTGACGATCCAGCGCGCCTGCTTGAGCTCCTCCGGTATGGTCTGGCGCATCTGGTCTATGATGTCGAAGGCGGCGTCCCGGTCAACCATCGCCGTGTTGCCGAAACCGGGGAAGCTCCGCGCGTCCTCGACCAGTTCTTCCAACCTGTCTATGAGTACCAGTACGTCCATCTTCTACTACCTATCCTTCGCCTACGATCCCTGTATCTTACCGTCCCTACCGGAATATATCTGCCTCACGGTCTCGAGTACGCCTTCGGGCACCAGCCCGCGCACCTCCCCACCCAGCGATGCTATCTCCCTGACAGCGCTCGAAGAGAGGAAGCTGTGCTCGGCCGAGGCCATTATGAAGACCGTTTCGAGCTCGGGGAACATCTTACGGTTGAGCTGCGCCTGCTCGAACTCCGACTCGAAGTCCGAGACGGCCCTGAGGCCCTTCACGATCGCCTGCGCGCCACGTTCTCTGGCGAAGTCCACGAGAAGTCCTTCCATCACCTCGACGGAGACAGTATCCATGTCGGCGGTCACCTTCTCAAGGAGTCGCGCCCGTTCGACAGCGGGGAGGCGGGCCTGCTTTCGGCGGTTACTACCGACGGCGACTACCACGTGATCGAAGATCTTGGCGGCGCGCCGGATGACGTCGAGGTGCCCTGTCGTAACCGGGTCGAAACTACCGGGACACACAGCCACGATCATTGTCAGCTCGGACCGCCCAAGTATGGTTACGAACGTGCCGCCGTAGCGGCGCGTTACCCCTTTCTTGCCTCCTGCGCCCTCAATATCGCCACTCTCGATCGCGACCCTTCCTCCCGGCGCGAGGAGAGAGCGTAGCCGGTGCAAGATTCCCCCGACCTCCGCCGCCGCGATTCTATATGGTGGATCGGCGAAGATCAAATCGAATCGCTCGCCGCGCCCGAAGAGCCGCCCAAGCGCGGCCTCGACCTCGCCGCCGAGAACCTCCGCCCTATCCGCGAAACCGGTCCTCCGCAGGTTGTCGAGGATCACGGTTCGCGCCCTCCTGTCCCGCTCGACGAAGACGGCAAACTCGCTCCCGCGGCTCAGGGCTTCTATCCCCAGGGCGCCTGTCCCCGCGTAGAGGTCGAGGACCCTTCCGCCTTCGAAGAACTGCCCGAGGGAGTTGAACAGACTCTCGCGTACGCGGTCCGACGTGGGACGCACGCCCTTTGGGACGGTGGCGAGCCTCGTGCCCCCGGCCGTACCGGCGATGACCCTCATGTCCTATTCCCTGAACAGCCAGTCGACGTCGGCGCCGAGCAGTTCGCGGATCTCACGCCGCAGGGGCCTGTGGTCCGGTCGCCTAAGCGTGGCGTCCCCGGCCACGAGCGCGAACGCCTCGCGCCTGGCCTCGACGAGCACGTCGACGTCGCGCAGGAGCTTGGCGACTTTGAGGTCGGGCATCCCACTCTGGCGGCTCCCGAAGAGGGTCCCCTCTCCCCTGATGGCGAGGTCGACCTCGGAGAGCTTGAAGCCGTCCTGGTACTTCTCGAGTGCTTCGAGCCGACGTTCTGAGTCGTAGGTCTTCGGTGCGCCGACCAGATAGCACTTCGGGGGGTGCAGGCCCCTGCACACGCGGCCCCTCAGCTGGTGGAGCTGGGAGAGCCCGAAGCGCTCTGCGCCTTCGATCACGATCGCGCTCGCATTCGGCACGTCGACGCCGACTTCGACGACAACGGTCGAGACGAGGACTTCGATCTCCCCTGCACGGAACAGGGTCATGACCTCGCGCTTGTCGGATGCCTTCATTCTGCCGTGCAACAACCCGACCCTGAGTTCGGGGAAAATCTCATTCGCCAGCTCCTCCCTGAGTTCCTCGGCGGCGCGTACGTCTTCTAACGCTTCGGACTCCTCTACGAGCGGGCAGATCACGTACGCCTGTCTCCCGTCTTCGATCTCGCCCCTTACCTCCTGGTAGGCTGCGAGCCGTTCTGCAGGGTCGACGGTCCTCGTCTCGACTGGCTTCCTTCCTGGGGGCAGTTCGTCTATCAGGGAGACCTCGAGGTCGCCGTAGAGCGTAAGGGAGAGCGTCCTCGGTATCGGGGTGGCCGTCATGATGAGGGTATCAGGGGTCGTCCCCTTCTCGCGGAACACGGTCCTCTGGCCTACTCCGAAACGGTGCTGCTCATCCACAACGACGAGTGAGAGATCCTCGAAGTCTACGTCTTTCTGGATCAGGGCATGCGTTCCGACGACGACGTTGGCCTCGCCCGCGGCTATCTGCTCCAGTGCCTTGCGCCGCTCCGATGTGCCCTGCGAGCCGGTGAGGAGAACGACGTTGACGGGCAGGTCGGTTAGGGCCGCCGAGATTGAGAGGTAGTGCTGCTCGGCGAGGACCTCGGTCGGCGCCATTATCGCACCCTGTCCTCCCGCCTCGACGGCGGTCAGGAGCGCTGCGATGGCGACCACGGTCTTGCCGCTACCGACGTCTCCCTGCAGGAGCCGTCGCATCGGCTTCTCCAGGCGCATGTCGCCGAGGACTTCTTCTATGACCCGTTCCTGCGCCGCTGTCAGGCCAAAGGTGAGGCTATTCAGAAAAGGGTTGAGGAGGCTCCCGTCGCCACGATGCCTACGGCCGGTCTCGGTCCTCTCCAGTCGCGCCTTGCGGGCAGCGAGGCCTGCCTGTATGAGGAAGAGTTCGTGGAAGATAAGACGCCGCATCGCCGCCTTGAGGCGAGCCCGCTCCGTCGGGAAATGGATCTCGTGTATCGCGTCGTGCAGATCAGGTAGTCCGTGGCGCACGAGCACGTCGGCGGGCAGGGGGTCGAGGATACGGCCGGCCGCGTCGAGGGCGCGGTGGATGAGCGTACGCATCCTCCGGGTCTGTATACCCTTGTTGACGGGGTAGACGGGGACGAAGCGTCCGGCGTGCGGACCTTCCTCGCCCCCGGGGTCGTCGACGACCTCGATGCTCTTCGCGACGATCTGGATACCGTAGCGGCTCTGGACCTCGCCGGAGGCGATCACCCGCACCTCGGGGAGCAACTGGCCCTGGAGCCAGCTCCTCCCCCAGACGGTTACGGGAATGTAGCCGGTGCCGTCGTAGAGTTGGACCGAGAAGCCCGGGGTACGTCCCCTGACAGGCTTGCCGATTGGGCGGGTCGAGATCACCGTGCCGAAGATCGTGGCCCTCTCCCCGACGCGCAGCTCGGAGATCCTCTTGACATTGGAGAGGTCTTCGTGTCGCGAGGGGTAGTGCGAGATCATATCGGCGAGCGAGGCTATGCCGAGGTCGCCAAGGGAGGCCTCGATCCGCGGCCCGACGCCAGGAAGCTCGGTCACCGGCCGCGAACGCAGGTCCGTCAGGGTCGTCCGCGCCGGGAGTACGGCGCCGCCATCCCTAAAGGTGGGCAACGCCATAGGCACCAAGGCCTACGTGGGACCCAACGACCCCGCCGATCTCAGCGACGAGCTTCTCCTCGACCCCGAGTCGTTCGGCCAGCTCCGAGAGGAGCTCGGGGGCGGCGATGTGTCCGAAGTAGAGAGGCCGTCCGGCTTCGACGGCGGGCCTGACCTCCTCGATAATGGCCGCCATCTGCCGCTTGCGCCCGCGGGTGCGCTTGAAGGGGACTATCTCCCCTCCGGCCACCTTCAGTACCGGCCTGACATCCAGGGCGGTGCCGAGCAGGCGCTGCGCACGCCCGATGCGCCCGCTCTTGGCCAAATACTCGAGCGTGCCGACGGCGAAGAGCACATCCGCCCCCGCTACGGCTCTCTCAGCGGCGCGTCTAATCTCATCGAAGTCCCCACCGTCGTCGATACAGCGCAGCGCCTCGAGCAGGATCAGACCAGACCCCATCTCGGCGCTCCTGGTGTCGAGCACGTGAACTGGGCGGTCCACCATCCCCGCCGCCTGCAGGGCGGAGTCGTAGGTGCCGCTGAACTCGCTCGAGAGGGTCAGCACCAGGATATCTTCGTAGGCGGAGAGCGCTTCGTAGGCCTCGACGAATGCGCCCGGGGCGGGCTGCGCCGTCGTCGGAAAGACGTCGGAGTCGCGTAGCCGCTCGTAGAACTCCTCGTTGGACATGTCCTTCTTATCCGTATACGTCTCGTCGGCACCGAAGTGGAACGTGAGCGGGACCACCCTGACGTCGGGCCGCTCGAGGACACCGGGAGCGAGGCTCGTGGTCGAATCGGTCACTATAGCCGTAGTCATTCTGCCACCATCTGCAGAGGATAGAGCGGCTGACCCCCGTCCCTCACCTCGACCTCGAGGCCGTCGTCGAGATCGCTGATCCCATCGATTATCCGTTCGAGCTCAGCCTCGGCAAGCCCCTCGCCCTTCAGTAGCGTCAGATAGTCGGCGCCCTCGCCAACGATCTTCCTCCCGAGCACGAGTGCGGCGTCATGGGCGCCATCCTCGACGGCAACGAGCTCTCCGCCGAGAAACCCGATGTAAGCCCCCTCGGGGACCTGGCGGCCGTCGACGCGGGCGTCGCGAACGGAGCGCGTGACCTCCCCGACGCGCAGTGAGTCGGAGATCTCGATCATCTCCCCCACCACCTCGTCGGGCTCGCCTTCGGCGTCGTATCCGACCATCACGGCGAGCCCTGCGGCTATGTTCGTCGTGGGTACGACGTGGGTCCTTGCCTCTACCAGCTCATCGACCTGCTCTGCCGTAGGGACGATGTTCTTGTTGTTGGGGAGCACTACGACGACCGAAGCCGCCGTCCTTTCTACCGCCCTGGCGAGGTCGGCGGCGCTCGGGTTCTCGCCCTGCCCGCCCTCGATCACGACGGCCCCCATCTGCTCGAAGAGCTCGCGGTTGCCCTCCCCACGGCTGGCCGCCACGACACCGAGACTGGCCGCTGGCCTCGCTTCCGGCTCGCGTGAGCGAACCTGAGCTTCCATGTCCTCGACCTTCACGCCTGCCAGGCGGCCGAAGCCGACGGCGTAGGAGAGGGCCTCGCCGGGATCCTGCGTGTGCACGTGAACCTTGACCACGTCGTCGTCTGCGACCACGAACACGCTCCGACCCGAGGCGAAGACGTTCTCCTTGAACTCTTCGACGTCGCCGCAGAAGCCCTCGACGAGGAACTCCGTGCAGTATCCCCAGGCCTCTTCCCGGGCATGGATGGCCTCGAGGTCGGGCGCACCTTCCTCGTCCACTTCGGGAACCTCGATCTCCTGCCCGGTAACGCAGGCGTAGAGCCCATCTAGGACCACGGCGACACCCAACCCTCCGGCATCGACGACCCCGGCCTCGCGCAACACGGCGAGCAACTCGGGGGTGCAGCGCACCGAATCGTGGGCCGCCTGCCTCGCCGACTCGGCCACTGAGGGCAGGTCGGCGTCCCGACCCTCGGCGGCCTCCCGGGCGGCAAGGGCCGCGTCCTTTATCACGGTGAGCATCGTGCCCTCTACGGGCTCGCGAACCGAGGAGTAGGCCCGCTTCCTTGCGCCCTCAAGTCCGGCAGCGTAGGCGTCGGCGTCCAGGGAGATTCGTTCGGCGAGCGCTTCGCATGCGCCCCGTATCATCTGCGAGAGGATTACCCCTGAGTTTCCCCTGGCACCCATCAACGCGGCCCTGGCACAGGCCCTGCTAGCCTCTGCGGGGCTATCGTAGGACTTGCCTTGGGTTTCGTTCAGCGCGGATTCCAGAGTGAGCAGCATGTTCGTGCCGGTGTCCCCGTCCGGCACGGGGTAGACATTGAGCGCGTTGATCCTGGCGACCTGGGCCTTGACGGCCGCGTGGGCCGCCGCAACCATGTAGGCCACCTCTATCGCCATCGCAAGAGATCCTTCATTGCTCCTCTCATGGGGCTTCCAGCGGAGCACTCCCCACCGTAGGAGACTGTCGACAATCTGGTACAATCACCGCCCGACGTCCGGATACGGCTTGCGAGTCGCGTTTTCCGGGGTCCCCAAATTCGACCGGTATCCTAGCACAGGAGAAGTATCGTGGCGAAGGTTTGCTATTCGTGCGGAAAGAAACCAGATTTCGGCAACGCGCGCAGCCACTCACTGAGGGCAACGCGCCGGCGCAGAGACCCGAACCTGCAGAAGGTCCGTATACAGGAAGGCTCGGCCACGCGGCGCGAATGGGTCTGCACTTCATGCCTCAAGGGCTTCAAGGTTACCAAGGCCTCCATAGGAGCACCCAGCGCGGGATGAGGACGTGGGCAACCCTTCCTCATCCCGCGCTGGTCAGCACCTCAGCTTGTCAGCTTCTTGTCCACTGAGGGGTTTCTGAGCGAGGCTCGTGCGTCGCTGCGCGATGCGCGCTCGCGGACTTTCTTCACAAGGTCGGCCATCTCCATTGCGGAGACAGCCGCTTCGAAACCCTTGTTACCCATCTTCGTGCCGGCGCGTTCTATGGCTTGCTCGATAGTCTCCGTGGTGAGTACTCCGAAGATTATGGGCACCCCGGTCTCGAGCGCCGCCTGCGAGATACCGCCTGCGGCACCGCCAGCGACGTAATCGAAGTGGGCCGTCGCGCCCCGGATCACTGCCCCCAGGCAGACGATGGCGTCGTAGCGTCCTGACACAGCCATTTCCCTGGCGACGACCGGAATCTCGTAGGATCCCGGCACCCACGCCACGTCGACGGCCCCGGCGTCGCCCCCGTGGCGTCGGATCGCGTCGATAGCCCCGTCGAGCAGCGCCTTTACGACGAAATCGTTGAAGCGCGAGGCGACGATCCCGATTGATCTCCCTTCAGCAGAGAGGTTCCCCTCGATGTGGTTGACTTCGTCCACGCCTGCCTCCTACAGTACTTTTCGGACCTACCAACCGCCCGGGTGGCCGACATCTCCTCCCGTCAGTCCTGCCCGAAGCAAGATCCCGTTGCCTGAAACCCGTAGCCTGCAGCCTCTAGAACTTCTCGAAGACGTGGTTCAGTTTCTCCCGCTTCGTCTTCAGGTAGCGCTCGTTATGGCCGTTCGGCTCCATCTCGATGGGGACTCGCTCCGTTATCTCCAGGCCGAATCCCCTTAGTCCGACGACCTTGGTCAGGTTGTTGGTGAGCAGCCGGATACGCCTGAGGTCGAGATCTTTGAGGATCTGGGCCCCTACTCCGTAGTCCCTGAGGTCGGGCGCGAGGCCGAGTTTCTGGTTGGCCTCGACGGTGTCCATCCCCTCATCTTGAAGGTGGTAGGCTTTCATCTTGTTCAAGAGCCCGATGCCCCGACCCTCCTGCTGCATGTAGGCGATTACGCCCTCACCCTCCGCCGCGACGCGCTCCATCGCGGCCTCCAGTTGCTCGCCGCAGTCGCAGCGCAACGAGTGCAGCGCATCGCCGGTCAGGCACGCCGAGTGGACCCTGACGAGCACATCTTCCTTGCCCTCGGGCTCGCCCATGACGAGCGCAACGTGGGTTAGGTCGTCTATCTCGTTCTCGTAGGCGCGCAGCCTGAACTCCCCGAACGGGGTTGGTAGCCGCGTCTCGACGGCGCATCTGACCTGCGTCTCGTATGCATGACGATACTCGATGATCTGGGCCACCGTCACCAGCTTGACGCCGTGTTCTTTGGAGAATTTCTCGAGGTCGGGGACGCGCGCCATCGTGCCGTCCTCTTTCATGATCTCGCAGATCACACCGGCCGGCTTGAGCCCGGCGAGCCTGGCGAGGTCGACGGCGGCCTCGGTCTGGCCTGCGCGCTGCAGTACGCCACCTGGCTTCGCCCTCAAGGGGAATACGTGTCCCGGCATCACGAGGTCCTCCGGGCCAGTCGCCTCGTCTACGGCGACCCTGCAGGTATGAGCCCTGTCGGCGGCGGAGATGCCCGTCGTGATACCCTCCTTCGCTTCGATCGAGGCCGTGAACGCGGTGCCCATCCTCGAGGCGTTGTGGGTGACCATCTGCGGTATGTCGAGGCGGTCGACGATCTCCCCGGCCATCGGCAGGCAGATGAGACCGCGACCGTGGGAGGCCATGAAGTTGATGTCGTCCGCGGTCGCGAGCTCGGCGGCCATGGTAAGGTCGCCCTCGTTCTCACGGTCCTCGTCGTCACACACGATGACCATCTTGCCCTGCTTGATTTCCTCGACGATCTCCTCTATTGGACTAAAAGGCATCTCCGACACTCCTCTCGAAGGTTGAAAGTCTCCCTACCACGTGCGGCTCGAGCAGCCGCTCTACGTACTTGCCTATAACGTCGGCCTCGAGGTTTACTTTGGTCCCCGCCCCGATCTCCCCCAGGTTCGTGTTCGAGCGAGTCTGGGGAAGGATCGAGACGGTAAACGAGTCTTCCCCGGCCGAAACGATGGTCAAACTTATGCCGTCCACGCAGATGCTGCCCTTATCGACGCAGTAGCGTAGCACCGCCTCGGGCGCCCTGAGCTCCCAGATCTCCGCGTCGCCTTCGGCCAACACCCCGACCACCTCGCCTACGCCGTCGACGTGGCCCTGTACGATGTGACCTCCGAACCTGTTCCCCGCGGAAATCGCCCGCTCCAGGTTGACAGGACTGCCAGCGCCGAGGCCGCCGAGCGACGTGGACCTGAGCGTCTCGGGCATGGCGAAGAAGATGAGCGTCCGCCCGTCGACCTCGCCGACCGTCAGGCAGACCCCGTTCACGGAGACGCTGTCGCCCGCGCACGTACCCTCGGCCACCCTGCTGGCGGAGATGCGCAGGCGCAACATCTCGCCGCCTTCGAGCGATGAGACACGCCCTACTTCCTCAACAAGCCCGGTGAACAATTGCCTCCTCTCCGCCAGGGTAGAGCGTCACGGCGACGTCATCCCCTATTTTCTCGACCTCCGAGACCGAGAACTGCAGCGACTCTGCCACTTTCGTAGCCTGGAGCGCGCCGATCATGGGCACGCCTTCCGAGCCCAGGAACTTCGGCGCGTAGAACAGGGTCAGCTTGTCGGCGAGCCCCCTGCGGACAAAGCGCGTCGCCGTCTCACCACCACCCTCGACGAGGAGACCCTTGATGCCACGACCACCCAACTCATCCAGAACATAAAGGAGGTCGATGTCCTCCGATCGCAACGGCCTAATGATCTCGACGCCGCGTCTTTCCAGCTCTACTTCGCGACCGTCGAGCGCACCGTCACAGACGAAGATGATTACTGGCGCCTCTCCGGCGCTCCTCGCGAGCTTGCTCTCGGGGCTGGTCGTCAGGTGGGGATCCAGGACCACCCGGGTGACGCGGGGCGTCCGCCCCGGAAGATCGCGGGGCGTGAGCATCGGGTCGTCGGTCCGAACGGTGTTCGCGCCGACCAGTACCGCCCCGGCCTCAGCCCTCAGCTCGTGGACCCGCCTTCTGGCGTCCTCGCCCGTCACCCACTTACTGTCGCCCCCTGCTGCGGCGATCCTGCCGTCGAGGGTAGCGGCGAGCTTGATGTGGACGAACGGCTTCCCGGTACGCATGCGGTGGAAGTATTGCTCGTTCTGCCACTCGAAGACGGGGTCTCCTGCCACCTCGACGTCGACGCCCGCCCCGCGCAACATCCCGACGCTCCGGCCCCGCATCTTCGGGTTGGGGTCCAGATGTCCAACCACGACGCGGGAGATGCCAGAGCGCAGTATGGCCTCAACGCATGGTGGCGTCCTGCCGTAGTGGTTACAGGGTTCGAGCGTGACGTACAGGGTGTGTCCTCGCGCCGTTCCTCCGGCCTCGTTCAGGGCCAAGATCTCGGCGTGGTCCCCCCCGGCCCTGGAATGCCAGCCCTCGCTCAAAACACTGCCGTCGCGCGCGACGACAGCCCCAACGAGGGGGTTCGGCGCAACCGTGTAACGCCCGCGCTCGGCGAGCGAGCGGGCAAGATCCATCATCGAATCCTGCAGCACGTCTTCCTTTCTCCCATCCGGACTCTTACCGTCGGCGCCGGACTACGGCTCGTCACGAAAGCGAACCTTCACCGGCTCAACCTCCATAGGAGGCTCGCGGGCTCTCCGGCCGGGGCACAAGGCGACCCAGCCAGGCTCACCGCCGGTGCGGGAATTTCACCCGCCCCCGAAAGTTAGCAAGCAGACGCTATCACACAGTCTTGATTTCAACAAGGAAAGGTATCAGAAGTCAGGTTTCTGGCAGCAGGGCTTGCGAGCTTGCGTTCCATAAGGCCCGCGACAGAGATCCGGATCGTTGCACCCGCTCGTGCCCCGGCAAGTGCGGCCGGCACGCCTTCGCCAACCTGTCACCTGATGCCTGTAGCCTGATTGCGAGCTATCTGGCTCGCTGCCCGGCCTCGATGATTTTCCGCATCTCCGTTTCGGGGTCCCCTTTGAAGACCGCCGAGCCGGCGACGAGGACCTGGGCGCCTGCCTCTACCATCAGCGGCGCGGTCTCGACGGTGATACCGCCATCGACCTCGACGGGGACGTCGGTGATCTCTTTGAGGCGTCTTACCTTCCCGACCATCTCGGGGATGAAGTCCTGGCCACCGAAGCCGGGGTTGACGCTCATGACGTTCACGTAGCTCACGTACGGAAGCGTCCACCCTATGAACTCGGGAGGGGTCGTCGGGTTGAGGGCGACCCCTGCCTCGCAGCCGCCGGTCCGGATCAGATCCAACGTCCGGTGCAGGTGGGTGACGACCTCGGGCTGGACGGAGATGCTGACGACCCCCGCATCGATAAAGGCCGGGATAAGGTTGTCGGGGTTCGTTACCTGGAGATGGGCATCAATGGGAAGGTCGACAGCGGCGGCGAGCGAGGCCGCAACGGCGGGGCCTACGGTCAGATTGGGGACGAAGTGGTTGTCCATGACATCGAAGTGCACCAGCTCTGCGCCGCCCCTCTCGGCCCTCCGCACCTCCTCAGCCAGTTCCGCGAAATCGGCCGCGAGTATCGAAGGGGCGCCGATCACCCTCCCACCGAGGATTCCGAAAAACGTCAAGAGCGCTGCCTCCCAGGTCGCATATACGAGAGACGGCTATTCTACAGAAAGGGCTGCAGGTACACTCATCAGCGCAACTGGTTTCTGGAGCGATCTACGGAGGCATCGAGCCTCTGCAGGTCTGACGTTCGGCCAAAAGCGAGACTCGGGGACGAGAACAACAAGCTGAAATGCTTCTCTAGGGCAGCTCCTGGAGATCCACACTGTATAGCTCGTACCTCTCACTCGGTGTCTCCACTAGCTCGAAGCCTCGCAAACGGTCGAGAGATCCGGCCAGCTGTGAGTCCTTCTTGACCATCACGTAGTCAACGTCGTTGCGGCGCAGGATCTCGACGCCTTTTTCCAGCGTGGTCCCGCTGAAAAACTCCCGCACGTCGAGCGAGCCCTGGGGAACCTCGATCTGGCCTGTCGCACGCTTCTGTAGCTCGGGTAGGACCCTGAGGACCAGACCTCCCCTGCGGCTGACGACGTTCGCCTCGTAGGAGTAAGCGGGGATACGGGCGCTCTGGATGTCGGGCGCTAGCACGACAACGGGGGAGCGCACCTCGTCGCGGAACCAGGGATAGATGGGGTCAGAAGGGTAGAAGCCGGACGTACGGCTCGCCTCGGTGTGCGCCTGTATCGACTCCAGACTAGGGCGCGCCTTGGGTACGGTAGCGACCGTCAGGGCAACGACGACTATGATCGGCAATGCCCCTGCCAGGTAACGCGTAGGCCCGAGGCGCCGAAACCACGCGTCCGCGTAGCTTGTCGCGGTCCATACGAGCCAGCCAAGGGTCAGCACAGCGGCGAGCTGTATGGGCCACGCCAGGCGCCAGATCTGGCCCGGCAGCACGACATTATCACCGAGGAACGTGGTGATCGGAGGCACGTATACGACTACGACAGTCACGTACATCACGCCGAAAAGCAGTTGCGCTGGCAGGCTCCGCTTGAGGCGCCAGAGCAAGAAAGGGAGTCCGATCAGGAAGGCCGTGGCGATCGCGGGGTCGAGCAGCAAAGAGGGGTGCATGATGTAAGAGCCGTTCGCCAGCTCGAGGATGCGGTTCCTCTCAGGGCTGACGAAGATCATGTTTCGCAGCACGTCCGGGTCGCCGGAGTTTATGTCCGAGTCGGCCAGCGCGTTCGAGAGCGGCTCATCCGTGAACGACGAAACGAGGACCGCCGGAATGGCGGCGATCGCTACACCACTTAGGCCCATCGCCGAGATCCTTGCCCACGCCGCGCGGCTGCGCGGGTTGGTGGCGAGGCGCATGATTGCGAACCCTGCCATGGAGATACCGATGATCGCCAACCCTATGGGATGCACGGCCATGACGGCGCAACACAGGAAAGCGAAACCAAGGAAATACCGCTTTGCTCCTCCTTCCAAAAATGCGTAGGCGCACGCGAGGGCAAAGGGCAAGAACAGGAACTTGGCGACCAGCTTGTCCTCGGGCAAGCGCTGGACGAACTCGCCACCCCACGTAATGCGCGACTGGCTCACGTGGACCAGGAAGAACAACGAGTATAGGCACCCCGAAAATAGCGCCGCCTTCTCACTCTTGAACAGGGTGCGCGCGAGTGCGTAGAAGACCATGAAGGCCACAATCACTAGCGTTGGGTTCAGGTATGAGAAAACCAGGTCGACCGGGTCCACCCCCGAGACCCTCGCGACCGCTGCCTGCTCGAGCAGCCAGCCGTTGATCCTGGCGCGCGAGAGGTCGACGTCCCCACCGAAGAACGGCTCGACGGAAGCAAGCCTGTCCCCGCCGAGGTACTCCCTGACCCACGAGAGGTAGATCCAGATGTCGCCGTAGTAGCTCGGAGATGTGATCCTGGCGATGTAGGAGAGCGCCGCAACGAGGACGGCAAAAGGCACCCAGAGCAACCCCCCGCGGTCTGCGATCCCGATCCGACCCTCAACCGCCTGCTCCGGACGGAATGCGAAGACCGCGGCTGCCAGCCAACAGAGGGCGACGATGATGCCACAGGTCCACAGGTAGGTGGCCAGGGTGACCTGCAAGATGAGCATGGGGAGCGCCAACAGGGCGAAGAGCCCGACGCTCGTTACGAAAGCCGCCGGCGCGAGCGCGGCACCAGAGAAGTATTTCCAGAAGTACCACCGCACCAGTAGGACCCCCGGTGTCAGAAACAAAGCGAGGGTGGCCGCCAACATGATCCCCGGTGCCGTCAAGAAGGTGGTCCTGAAAGGTGCGACAACGGCGAATGCCAGGACGACCACGAGGACGACGCTGGCCTCGAACCATCTGAGGCGAATGCGGCCCTTCTTCACTGACGCGTCCTTCAAGGTACTTTACGAGCGCGTCTGGCTCGTCGAAACGGAAGTCTCTACTGGCTCGACCGCCTCGGAGGTACCAAGGATCCTGCCCGAGCCATCCCTGGCTTCGACAGCGAAGTAGGACTTGTCGGTGCGCAACGTTACGGCGGTCTCGAAGCCCTTGCGGGGGGCGGAGCCGGCGGGCTCGAGCCTCTCAGGACCGCCACCGGCGAGCACCCGCCAGGTGGCTACCTCCGTCGCGCCGTTCCAGCTGACGTAGAGCGTCACCTCGTCTTCGGACCCCGACTCGGCCACGAGCGCGGGCATATCCTGCGGCTGACCGTTCCACGGGAAGCGGAACGCCCTGTATGACTCGACCTGGGAGGGAAAGCTGGCGTCGAAGAGGAGCTTGCCGTCGTAGCCGAACTCGGAGAAGAACGGCTCGCTGCCCCAACCCACGAACACGTTCCCGTTGGGCAACACCTGTACGTTGCCCTGCGTTGACGCGTGTATCTTGTTGGGGTGTGTGTACTCACCGACCAGGGTAGCGCTCATGCTATCTTCGTCGACCTGGATCACGATGCCACGGGACTGCACGTCCTGCTCTACCCCGCCGTTATCGAAGATAGTTATCCTGCCATCGGGATGGCGACGGGCATCGTGCTGCCAGTCGGTTCTGGTGCCGTATCCCTGGTCGAAGTCGCTGTTTTCTCCGCCAAGTCGCCAGACGACCGCGCCCGTCTTGCGATCGGCCTTGTAGACACTGGAAGTCCTGCGGGCCGAGATGGTCAGATACCCCTCAGGAAGTGGGTCTATGGAGTTGATGTGGAAATAGTCGAATGCGGCATCGAGGTCGGGCGGCGGTTCGTAAAGCGACTCGCCTAGCCCGACGTGGTCCAGGCTGTGCCACTCGAAGAGCACCTCTCCGGTCTCGATGTCGACCTCCTGGACGATACCGTCCAGCACCTCACCATCCTCAGGTCCACCGACACCGGAGAGGTCCCTGGGCACCTTGCTGTAGATCGTGATCAGCGCTGTATCCTCGGGCGTTATGACGAAATCGTGGTGATCCCCCTCGTAGCCGTTGCCGGCCCCGAACCTCGTTATCACGCGGTAAGAGTGGTCGCAGATCACGTACTCGCCCTGGCCGTAGCCGGTATGATGACCCTCCCACCAGGTTAGCACCGTCTCCCCCTTGAACATCTGGACCTCGAAGTTGAAAGCGTCGACCTCCGCATGCTGCAGCGGATGGAACCATACTGGCTCACCGCCCTCGTCGACGATCAGCGGTCCGTCCTGGGTGGGGGCTTTCTCCCCCGGACCCTTTTTCGGCGAGACGAAGATGTAGCCGGGCGCCGTGCCTGACGAGCTCATGTTCACCTTGATTGCTGGCGGGCGGAGATCCGGGCGCGAGCGGAAAGTTCTCGCCTCACCATACCCCCGGGGCGCAGCGGACGCGCTGGTGCGGGCGGTCGGCTCGCAACCAAGTGAGCCTGAGAGCGCGACCAACGCGGATCCGGCCGTCATGGCCTCGAGAAACCTTCGACGTGTGATCCCTGCTCTGAGTCTCCCGTCTCTGGACCGCTCGACCAAATTCGCTCTCGCACCTCTCGTCAGAATCGAATGGAAGTAGACACCCGGTCTGCTCCCCAACTCACGAGAGGAAGCCACGAAGGCTTCCACCCGCGCCACATCAACTCCATCCAATATTTTCTCGGGCCAGAAGCGCCTGATGAGAGCATACACTTCCCTTGCGAATCGGCCCTGCAAAGGTGGATATTCCACGAAAAGCGGCACATTTGCAAGATCGATGCGCAGAGAATCCCTGATGCCGCCGATCGTATGTGGGCGGTTCGCAAACCGCCACTATGGGCAAACCACTCTAAACTATCGTCAGCAGGATCTCCTCGACCGTCGTGATACCTTTGGCAGCCTTTACGAGGCCATCCTCCCTGAGGGAGATCATACCAACCTTCTTCGCCGCGCTGCCTATCTCGTCGGCGGATGCGCCCCGCAAGATCAAACGCCGCAGCTCCTCGTCGACGACCATGATCTCGTAGACCCCGATCCGCCCCCTGTAGCCGATCCCCCCGCACCGCTCGCAACCGACGGCCTCGCAAAAACGCTTCTCCGCCTCAGCGAGGCGTGCCTCGGGCAGACCGAGCCCACGCAGGGTGTCTTCGTCTATTTCGGCCGGCCGTTTGCAGCGCTCGCAGAGCCTCCTGGCCAGCCTCTGGGCGATGACACAGTCCACGGCAGAAGCCGTGAGGAAAGGCTCGACACCCATATCGGTGAGCCGGGTAACGGCGGAGGGGGCATTGTTGGTGTGGAGCGTGGCCAGGACCAGATGGCCTGTCAACGCCGCCTCGACGCTCGTCTTGGCGGTCTCGCGGTCCCTGATTTCGCCTATCATCACCACGTCCGGGTCACAGCGCAGAATGCTCCTCAGGCCCGAAGGGAAGGTCAGGCCGATCCTTGGATTGATCTGTACCTGGTTGATGCCACGTATCCTGTACTCTACGGGGTCCTCGACGGTGACTATATTCTTCTCGGAGGTGTTGATCTCGCCCAGGGTGGCGTAGAGCGTCGTCGATTTGCCGCTGCCAGTCGGGCCCGTCACGAGAATCGTTCCGTAGGGCCGCCGGAAGACCGTTTCGTACCAGCTGAGCATCCTCCGGGAGAACCCGAGGCCCTTGAGGTCGGCGCGTAGGTTAGCGTTGTCGAGCAAGCGGAGCACGACCTTCTCACCGAAGATGGTAGGCAGAGTAGCGACCCTGAGGTCGATCTTGCCGTCGTCCAGCTTTGCGGAGAAACGCCCGTCTTGCGGCAGCCGGCGTTCGGCTATGTCGAGGCTGGCGCGAACCTTCAGGCGTGCAACGACGCCGCCCTGTAACACAGGCGGGACGCTCATGACCTCCCTCAACACCCCGTCGACCCTGAAGCGCACCGCCAAGTCCCCGTCGCGTGGCTCGAGGTGGATGTCGGACGCGCCATCATCGGCGGCCCTGCGCAGGATCGACCCAACAAGCCTGACGGTGGGCGCTCCCGAGGGTCCCCGGTCCTCCCTCAGCTCAACCTCCTCGCGGTCCCTGGCAGGTGGCTCAGCTGCGGCCTCCTCGAGGAGGTCGGCGACCTCATCACCCGCGCCGAACAGGGCGCCGAAGACCCGACGCAGGTCACTCTCGGCCACTACTACAGGGCTTACGGGATAACCGGAGAGCATCCTCAAGTCCTCCAGCGCGTAGAGGTTCGTCGGATCTCTCATGGCGACGACGAGCCGCCCGTCCTCCACCCGGAGCGGCAGCATCCTGTGCTTGCGCAGGAGCTTCTTGTCTACGAGAGAAGCCGCCTCGGGGTCGACATCCTTTACGCTGAGATCGATGAACTCGAGACGCATCCGCGAGGCCAGGGCCCTCGCGAGGTCGTACTGGTCGACGTACCCGAGGGAGAGGAGCGTCCTTTCCAACTTGTTGCTTTCCTCCGACCCGATATGCTTCCTCGAGCTGGTGGCCGTCGATCACCCCTTCAGACACGAGGATCTCTCCTATCCCTCGTGGGACCGCCTCGAAAGGCGCGCCGCTACGGGATCGCATCGTCCCGCTTTGTATCCGCGTTCAGGCTCATCCCGGGTCCCTGAAGTCGCCTTCGACACAAAGATTATCGGCGCACCGGTTCGAAACTTGAGAGCTGAAAGCTGATAGCGGTCGCAAAGGGGGAACCACTTTGCGACCTTTCTAGCGGCCTGCGTCCGCCTTTGCCCGCAGGAACTCGTGGTAGTTGTTGGTGAAGAAGTGACTCTGTCCGTCGGCCTCGAGGACGTAGTAGAGGTAGTTGGTATCGGCGGGGTCGAGCGAGGCCTGGATCGATTCGCGGCTCGGGCTGCAGATGGGTCCTGGCGGCAGGCCCTCGTTCTCGTAGGTATTGTATGGTGAGTCTATCTTCAGGTCGGCGAGCGATAGGTTCGTCTTCGGTCTCTTGAGTGCGTACTGGACGGTTGCGTCGATCTGGAGCGGCATATCCCTGCGCAAGCGGTTGTAGATCACAGACGCGATCAGCGGCTTCTCCTTGGGTGTGGCGGCCTCCTTCTCGATCAGAGAGGCTACCGTCACGACCTGATGCTCCGTGAGGTCGAGACGCCATTCCGCCTCGGCCATACCAAGATCCTGGGTCTCGAGCAGATACTGCTCGAGGAGTCTGTCGACTATCTGCGCTGCGGTGACACCCTTCTCGAACTCGTATTTTGCAGGGAAGAGGTATCCCTCCGTGCTCTTGACGTCAGGATCGTCGAGGAAGGCGTATCCGTAGCCGGTCCTACGAGCGGCCTGTTCAAACTCGGAAGCTGGAACATTGCTGTCCGCGGCGACGGTCGCGGCGGTCTCCCCGATAGTGAGTCCCTCCGGGATCGTCACCGTGACCGTAGGAACGGCCACGCCGGCGGTCAATTCCTGCAGGATCTCCTCGCTGCCCTGGCCGGGCTCGAAGGTGTAACGCCCGGTCTTTATCCCGGTTCCATACCCTTGGTACCTGGCCTGCAGCTCGAAGACGAAGGCGCTCTTTATGACGCCAGCCTCTTCCAACTTGGTCGCGACGTCAGACAACGTATCGCCTTTGACCACCTCCACCCTGGCCGATTCGTCTGGCGCAGGCTCGTCCTGGCCTCCCGTCGCCATGGAGTTAATGACAGAGATGGTGACCAGAATGGCCAGGACGAGAAGGATACCGAGCACCATCGGTCCGGCGTTGGAGCGGCGTTTGCGCCGGAACCTGGTGGGACCGGAGCGCTGTAGCGCCTCGAGCCTCGCATCAAGATCCTCACGGTCTCGCTGCTTGCTTTTGTCGTAGGGCCTCAAATATTCTCCCTCACATCGAGGTACTCTTGCAGCATCCTCGCGGCCGCCAGGTGATCCACTCTCACAGCCCCCTTCTTTCTTCCCCGGTTACCGGCCAGACGGGTCGTGAACCGCTCGTCCCACTCCACAAAACGCACGCCGGGGAACTCTCTTTTCAAGGCGTCTAGTCTAGTCAAAACTTTGCGGGCCTGGAAGCCGACCTGACCACCGAGCGTTTTCGGCACCCCGACGACGACCTCATAGACTCCCCGTTCGTCCACGAGCCGGCGCAGGTAGGCGGAGAGGTCTTCGCTCGAGACAACGTCGAGAGGGCTGGCGATAACGCCCCCAGCGTCAGAGACGGCGACGCCGGTGCGTACCTCCCCGAGGTCGAGGGCGGCGACTCGCCTTCGGTCGGCTGTGGCCAGGGCTTACCCCAGGCCCGCGAGACGCTGGCCGAGGATCTCGCGTACCCTCGCAAGCGCGTCAGGGATGGCCTCGAGGTTGCCCCCGCCGGCCTGGGCCATCGTAGCGCCCCCACCGCCGCCCCCCCCGAGTACGCCCGAGACCTCGCGCACTATCTCTCCCGCCTCGACCCTCTGCGAGACCTCTGGATGGAGGTTGGCGACGAGAACCGCCTTGCCGTCCAGCGCGGCGGCGAGCACGACGGCTGATGGACCGCCGAGACGATTCTTGACGTCGTCGGAGATCTGGCGCAGCCCCCTGACATCGGCGGCGACGACCTGGCCAGTAACCACCCTGGTTCCGTTGACCTGCTGAGCGCCTTCTACCAGGTCGCCAACCTCCTCGAGGCCCTTCCTCAAGGTCTGCTCCCTGGCAGCCTCGCGGGACGCTCGCACCTCTTCGCGCAGCCTTCCCACGGCGTTCGGCAGATCGTCGATCTCGACCTTCAGCTCCTCCGAGACCTCTTCTGCCCTCTCGCTCGCGCCGGTAAGGTAGTAGAGCGCCTCCCTGCCGGTTATGACCTCGATGCGGTAGAGGTCGGCGCCGTGCTTCTTGTTGGAGAGGATCTTGAAAGCCCCAATCTCGGCGGTGCCACGCACGTGCGTCCCGCCGCATAGTTCGCGCGAGAAGCCGTCGACCTCGACCACCCGCACCAGATCCGCGTACTTCTCCCCGAAGAGCATCATCGCTCCGAGGTTACGCGACTCCTCGAGCGTGGTCGTAAAGTACCGGACCGGCTGGTTCTCGGTTATCTTCTGCAGCGAGAGCTCCTGGACGCGTCTGATCTCATCATCCGTGACCCTCCCTGAGTAACGGTAGTCGAAACGCAGCCTGTCGGGCCCGACGTAGCTGCCCGCCTGCAAGACATCCTGGCCGAGGACGGCCCGCAATGCCCAGTGAAGTATGTGGGTGGCCGTGTGGTTTGCCTCGATCTGCTGCCGGCGCACCCTGTTTATGGAGGCCGTCACCGCATCCCCCGTCTCGAACGCGCCGCGCTCGACCCTCGCCCTCAAGACCTGGTAGTCGCCCGCAGGGATCGCATCGAAGACTTCCAGCTGCCCGTCCTCAGAGGTAACCCAACCCGCGTCTGCCACCTGTCCCCCACCCGTCGCGTAGAAGGGGTTCTCGGCCAATACGACGTATACCTCTTCCTCAGCATCGGGTACGGGCTCGATGGCTACTATCCTGGACTCGACCTGCTCGCGCTCGTAGCCCACAAAGCGGCTCCGGATCACCCGATCCCTGAACGCGGCAACGACCCGCTCGTAGCCCTGCATCGCTTCCCTGGCACGCTCCCTCTGGGCGTCCATCGCAGCCTCGAAACCCGCCTCATCGAGCGATAGACCCCTCTCGGCGAGCACCTCCCGCGTCACCTCGACGGGGAACCCGTAAGTGTCGTGCAGCATGAAGGCAACGTCACCAGGAAGATGCCCGCCCCGCATCCGCTCGATCTCGGCAGTCAACAGCGACATCCCCGAATCGTAGATCTCCACGAATCGACCGGCCTCGCCGGTAACGATGCGCCGTATGTCCTCCCGCGCCGTAAGCAATTCCCCGTAGAAGTCACCCATGTAGTCGACCACGACCTCGGCGAGCCCGGCGAGCTCGCGAGCGCTAATCCCGAGACGCGAATACGCCTGTAACATCGCCCGGCGTATTATGCGGCGAAGTACGTATTCTCTGCGCTGGTTTCCTGGCCTGACGCCATCGGCTATGAGGAAGGCCATACTACGAGCGTGGTCTGCAACGATGCGCAGCGCGCGATCCGTACTCTCCGAGTCTCCCAAAGAGATGCCCGTGTACTCGTTCGCCTTCTCGAAGATCGGCCTGTAAACGTCGGTGTCGTATACGAAGAGGACATCCTGCAGGGCCGCCGTGGTCCGCTCCAGGCCAAGGCCGGTGTCGATGCCGGGCTTGGAGAGTGGGATCAGGCTTCCGTCCTTGAGCTGTTCGTATTGGTTGAAGACGAGGTTCCAGATCTCGAGGAAGCGCGGATCCCCCTCGTCCCCGCCAGGGCCGAACCGCGGGTCTTGGGTCGGATCTCCATTGGCGAACTCTTCACCGTGATCGTAGTAGATCTCCGAGCACGGGCCACACGGCCCGGTCTCTCCCGGAGGTCCCCACCAGTTCTCGCTCTTGGGAAGGCCGAAGATCTTGTGCTCTGGTACGCCGACGTCCATCCACAGTTGTTTTGCCTCCAGATCCTCGGGCGCGTCCTCATCGCCCTCGAAGATCGTGATCCAGAGCCGCTCGGGCGGAATCTGCAAATCCTGCGTGAGGAACTGCCAGGCCCAGTCGATCGCCTCCTTCTTGAAGTAGTCCCCGAAAGAGAAGTTGCCGAGCATCTCGAAGAAGGTGAGGTGGTGCCAGTCGCCTACCTCCTCGATGTCCTGGGTACGGAAGCACTTCTGGGCGCTGGTGGCCCGTGGGGTGGGCGGCCTGTCCTGGCCCGTGAAGTAGGTCAAGAACTGCTGCATCCCGGCCGTGGTCAGGAGAACCGTAGGGTCGTTGTGCGGAACCAGAGACGCGCTCGGGTAGAGCCTGTGGCCCCGCTCCCCGAAGAAATCGAGGAATCGCTGTCTGATCTCGCTACTCTGCATGCGCCCCGTCGGCCTGTAATTCGCCGGCATCGCGGTCGTGTTCCATCTGCTCCAGCTCGACCCTCAGGTCCTCGATGGCGCGCCTGAGAAGGCGTGAGACGTGCATCTGGCTCACGCCAATGTGGTCTGCGATCTCGGTCTGCGTCTTGCCCTCGTTGAAGCGGAGCTTCAGGATCTGTTGCTGCTGGCCTTTGAGGCCTTCGATGGCCTCCTGGAGCAGGATCCTGTCCTCGAGCCCTTCCAGCAGGGATCTCTCGTCGGCCTGGAAGTCCATGATCGTGTCCCCTTCGGGTTCGTCCTGGCTTACCGGCGCGTCGAGGCTGGCCGTGTTGTAAGCCCTCCCCAGTGTCAGAGCTTCTGCGACGCCTTCGACGTCGGCGTCGAGCGTCTCGGCGAGCTCCTGGAGGGTCGGCGACCGCCCCGTCCTGACGGTCTCGTCGCGGATCGCTTCTTTCGCCGACTGGCGCAGCTCCTGCAGGCCACGAGGGACGCGCATCGCCCAGCCCTTGTCGCGGAAGTAGCGTTTTATCTCGCCGAGGATGTTCGGGGTCGCGTAGGTCGAGAACTCGATCTTGCGGTCCACGTCGAAACGGTCCACTGCCTTTATCAAGCCGACGGAGGCGACCTGGACCAGATCGTCCAGGGGCTCGCCACGGCCCGCGAACTTGCGGGCCAGGAACTCCGCCAGGGGGAGTTGTTCCTGGATGACCCGCTCGCGGGCGTTCTCGTCGCCGTGCTTGTGGTAGCGGACTAGCAGGCGCCGGGTCCGCGCTTTGTCAGGCCTTCGATAGCGTCGGCTCACGACACCAACTCTACTACGGTTCGCCAGCTCGTCTCTTTGTTCCCACGCGGGGCCGGCTCCTCGACCTCGGCGAGTACCCCGTCGCTGGACAGGGAGAAGCGGAAGCGGGTTGGAGCAACGTCAGCGTGGAAGCCCTCCAGAACCTCCACGGCCTCCTCCAACCCGCCAACACCCACCCTGGCCCGTGCCGCCATCCCTGCAAGCACGAGGCCAACACAGGATCTCATCTCTTCGCGGGGCGGGAGTTTGAGATACGCGTACTCCTGGGAGTGATCTTCGGTCAAGCCAATCCCTTTCTTAGCTTTGCTCGGGCACTTCTGTCGATGCTTCCGTAGTCTGTTCATCCGGTATCGCCCCCGTCGCTTCTCCGGGGTCGGACTGCACCCCGCGCGCGGCGTGGTTCCCCCCGCCGTGATCCTCCAGGTCGCGCACGATCTCCTCCCGCCGCTGGGCGGAGGCCTCGCGCGCCGCGGATACCGCACTCTTGTAGCGGCGACGGACGTTGTCGGGCAGGTCCCGCGCAGCCTTGGGCAGGTTCTTGCGTACGTCCTCGTTCGTCACGTAGATCGTGCCCGCCACCCCGATCACGACGCCGGCCACGACCCTGGCCCAACTCGCCACCGCTACTCCTCCTTCTCGGGACGCTTTTCGCCACCGAAGAAGGTGCTGACCCCACGCGAGATGCCGGCCGTCGCCGAGGAGACCTTGATCACTCCTCCCCTGACGCCGCGTGTGATCACGGCGGTCGTCTGGTCGAGCTCGCCCGTCATGCCTGCTACGTCCCCGACGGCCTCGTCGAGCTGCGTGAGCTGGCTGTTTATGTTGTCCACGGTGACGTGCGTCTTCCCAAGAAGTGGGACGACCTGACCCATGACGTCTTTGATCGTCTGCTCTGTGGTCGAGAAGACCCTCGCCAGCCTCAAGAACAGCCACGCGAGGACGAAGAACGCGACGGCTATCCCCGCGAAGAGCAGCCCTTTCATCAGCTCTACGAAAAGTTCCAAACCTAACCGCACCTCCGTCCAAGGTCCCTAAAAACCCGCATTATAGCTGTGATCGCACGCAAGATGTAGCGCTCTTATGAACCCCTGCGCGCAACGACACCGCCCCCGACGACCCGCTCCCCGTCACCCGTATAGAACACGGCTGACTGGCCCGGCGCGACACCGATTACGGGCTCATCGAGATGGGCCACCCACCCGCCCTCACCGTCCTCCTCGAGCGTGCAAGAGACCGGCGAGCCGTTGTAGCGGATCTGCACGAAAGCGGCTTCCTCGGGGCCGAGGAACCAGTTGAGATCCCTGACCCCCACCTCCCAAACCTCGAGAACCTGTTTGCGTCCCACCACGACCTGCCCGGAACGCGGGCGCACCTCGCTGACGTAAAGCGGCGTCGGCGCCGAGACTCCTATTCCGCGCCGCTGTCCGACCGTAAAGTCGACGACGCCTGAGTGGCTGCCGAGAACCTGCCCATCGGGATCGACGATGTCCCCCGGCTTCGTAGCCACTCTCTTGCGGATGAACCTTCGGTAGTCCCCGTCGGGGATAAAGCAGATATCCTGGCTCTCCGGGGTGTAGGCGACGGCGAGGCCCCGCTCCTCGGCGATGGCGCGTACCTCCGTCTTCCTGTACTCGCCGAGAGGGAAGATCGTACGCGAAAGGAGATCCCGCGGCACGGGCCAGAGTACGTAGGTCTGATCTTTGCTCTCGTCCACCGGGCGCGCGAGCGTCGGTCCCTCCTCTACCCTGGCGTAGTGTCCGGTCGCGACGTGGTGGAATCCGAGCTCGTCGGCGAGGAACGAGGAGGCGTGGAACTTGACGTGAGCGTTGCACGCGACGCATGGGTTTGGCGTCCTGCCTTTGCTGTAGGAGCCGACGAAGTCCTGCATGACTCTTTTGTCGAAGAGCTCCTTGAGGTTGAGCGTAAAGTGCGGCAGGCCCATCCTGTGCGCCGTGTCGCGGGCGAAGAGCACGGTGTCCGGAGAGCAGCAAGAGCGGCTGCCCTTCTCCCCGTCGTGGAGCCGGAACGTCACGGTGGCGACGTCGTAGTCTGTCTCTTTGAGGAGCAGGGCCGTAACCGCCGAGTCGACGCCCCCACTCATCGCGGCCACGACGCTCTTGCTGCCGGTTCCCGGTCCTCCCTGCGCCTCGAACAGCGTCTCGCCGGCCTTGCGGTTCCAGTGGTCCTCGAAGGCCTTGTGCAACGCGTCGAGCACGAGCGTGAGCGCGTGCTCTTTACCAGAGGGGAGGGGTCCGCCTAGCGCATCCTCCAGATCAGCCTTCGAGATGCGGGCGGCGTCGAGGAGGTGCCTGCCATCGACGAGGTCGGCGAGGGCCGAGCTTGCGGCTATGCACGCCGCACAGCCGTAGACCTTGTAGCGGACCTGCTCGAGAATGTTCTCCGAGATACCGACCGTAAAGCCGGCGACGTCGCCGCAGGCGGCGTCGCCGGACTCGCCCCTGCCAGAAGGGTCACCTATCTCACCAGCGTTGCGCGGCCTAACGAGATGGTCCACGACCTGCGGTCTGTAACTATCGGACATGCGTACCCGCCTTTAGCCCGCGTACAGCGGGGAGATCTCTCGCAGTTGCGTCACCGCGGTCGAGAACGCCCCGAGGAAGCCGTCGACCTCTTCTTCGGTGTTCTGTTTGCCGACCGTGATCCTGACGACCGAGAACGCCTCCCGCTCGGGCAATCCCATTGCGAGCAGAACCGGTGAAGCTTTGTGCGCGCCCGAGGAGCACGCCGACCCACTCCCCACTGCGTAGCCGAGCGAATCGAGGAAGAGGACCAGGCTCTCGGCCTCCACGCCGGATACTGTGAGGTGAACGTTGTTGGACAGGCGTCGTTCACGATGCCCGTTTACGGACACGTCCGGCACCTCCGTCGTCCGAGCTATGATCCGGTCGCGCAGTGCCCTTTCGTGCGCAACGCGGTCTTCCATCTCCTCTCGGGCCAGCTCTGCGGCCATGCCGAAACCGGCGATCCCTGCAACGTTCTGGGTGCCGCTCCTCAGCCCCTTCTCCTGCCCCCCGCCGTAGACGATGGGTTCGAGCGAGAGGCCATCACGCACGTACAGGGCGCCGATACCCTGCGGGCCGTAGAGCTTGTGCCCCGAGAGGGCCAGCGTTGAGACCGGCGTCTGTGAGACATCGATAGGGACCCTGCCCACGGCCTGGACGGCATCGGCGTGGAAAGGGACACCCTTCTCAGCGCAGACCTCGGCGAGCTCGGATATGGGCTCGACGGTGCCAACCTCGTTGTTCGCCCATACGACCGCGGCCAGTGCGGTGTCGGGGCGCAGCGAGTCGGCGAACTCGTCAGAATCGACGAGTCCATCGGCGTCGACCCCGATCCAGGTCACCTCGAACCCTTCAGAGTGCAAGCGCTTCGCTGTCTCCCGCACCGCCGCGTGCTCGACGCACGAGACGACCGCATGCCGCTTATCGGGGCCGGCGGATCTCGCCAGGCCAAGGACGGCCAGGTCATCGGATTCGGTGCCGCCGCTGGTGAACAGGATCTCCCCGAGCGAGGCCCCGATCAAGGCAGCCACACGGCCACGGGCTTCCTCCAATGCGTCACGCGCCGAACCACCGAATCCATGTAGCGAAGAAGGATTGCCACGACTCTCGCCAAGGTACGGAAGCATCGATTCGAGGACGCGAGAGTCGAGCGGCGTCGTGGCGGCATTGTCCAGATAAACCGGATCGGTCATGATCTAGCCTAGTTTAACCTAACGGGCCGAAATGTCAGCCTTGGAGCGGGTCGATGAAGGCCCGGGCCTTCATCGACGCTATCAGATGGAGATGGTCGAGGCGACCGCGCCGCCTGTATCGAGGAGCGCGATCTGGTCCCCTGGCGCCAGATCGAGCGACGTGCCACCCTCGAACGTACCGGTCACGCGCTTGCCCTCGTCATCCACTACGTCCGGTACACGGCCGATGGAGACGCTCTCGCCTTTCTTCACCATGACGTCCTCGTTGATAATCACACCGGGGGCCCCGGGTTCGACCTGCGCGTTCTCGGGATCGAGGACCCTCAGCGAGAAGCCCGACAGGTTAACTGATTCGTCACCGTCGTTATGCACGGTGAAATACTCGATCCCGCCGCCCTTGTCGGTCGTCTGTACCTGCTCCAGGGTCACGTCTACGTCGCTCGTGTTGTCCTCGACCTCTACCGCGGCGAGGTCGAAGAGCGCCTGGCTCAACACCGGCCGGGGCACGTATCCTTCGAAGAGGTTGGTGATTACGTACTCGTCCCCGTTCGGCGCGAGCATCGCGACGAACGGCGTGATTCCGACCCCCAGCTGCGCCGCCAGCGTGCCGTATTCGCCGGGCTGCAAGCTCTCCTTTTCGCCGACCGGCCCCGGGTTCGTGATCTCGTAGGAGAAAAATTCGATGTCAGGATAATCCGATGCCAGGCGCTCCATGGACGCATTGACCTTGCGGTCGACGGAGAGTCCCTGTGGATATGAGAGCGAGTCTTCGTCCAGCTTGTAGAACTGGACCACGATCCTTGCCCGCCGCCCGTACGCTTCCTCGAAATTGGGTGGCACGGGCTGGTCGGTGTTGAGCTTGAAAGGCTCATCGCTAGTGGCCTCGGCCTGCCCCGCCCCCACCTCGGTGTTGCCGTCGGCAGGAACACTCACTGCGGTCGACGTCTCGGGGCTCTGGGCTGGCTCTACAGGGGCCTGGCTCTCGTCGCTTCCACATCCGGCGAACACGAGCAGGCAGCCGAGGATAAGCGCCAGATACACTCCTATCCCCGCGTGCGCCCCTCCCTTGCCCTTCGCTCGGATAGACCACTCCCCTGCCGTTCTCCGGAGATCCGGCGTCACACCACCGCCTCCGACCCGATTTGCGCTAAGTTAGCACGGTAGCGAATACACCGCAATGCGTAGCCGGCATCAAGAACGAGCCTCGCCCACAAAATTTTGGGCTAACATTCATTGACCGGCCCAAAAACGGGTCTGCAGGCAACCACGAGGAGAACGAGATTGTATCTTCAAGACCGGAACAACCCCTACAGAACCCACAGCGCGGGTGAGTTGCGCAAGGATAGCGTGGGAGAGAAGGTCAGGCTCGCAGGCTGGGTACACAGGCGCAGGGACCACGGGGGGCTGATCTTCATAGACCTGCGCGACCGCTGGGGCATCACACAGGTCACCTTCCACCCTGAACGGGATGAGGTCTTCTCCTCGGCCGAGCGACTCAGGCCGGAGTGGTCGATCTCCATAGAGGGTGAAGTCGTGCGCCGTCCCGAAGGCAACGAGAATCCCGACCTCCCGACGGGGGCGATAGAGGTCCAAGCCACGGGGCTCGAGATCCTGAACCCCTCAGAGACGCCGCCCTTCGAGATCGAACGCGACAGGCCGGTCGACGAGACGCTTCGCCTGAAATACCGCTACCTCGACCTGCGCAGGGAGAGGATGCGAGAAAAGATCCTGCTTCGCCACCGCGTCGTCAAGCTCATGCGCGACTACCTCGATGAGCGGGGATTCGTCGAGATCGAAACGCCCCTCCTCACGGCATCCACGCCAGAGGGCGCCAGGGACTACCTGGTCCCCGCCCGCCTGTACCCGGGGCAGTTCTACGCGCTGCCCCAATCCCCACAGCAGTTCAAGCAGCTCTTGATGGTGGCCGGCTTCGAACGCTACTTCCAGATAGCCCGCGCCCTGCGCGACGAGGACCAGCGCGGGGACCGCCAGCCCGAGCACACGCAGCTCGACCTGGAGATGAGCTACACGACGCAGGACGAGGTGCTGGACCTCGTCGAAGACCTCTACACTGAGATCGTCGAGCAGCTAACGTACAAGCGCCTCTTCGCCAGACCCTTCCCCCGCCTCACTTACGCCGAGGCGATGAACCGCTTCGGGACTGACAAGCCGGACATCCGCTTTGGGCTGGAACTTCACGACATATCAGAGCTCGCCGCAGATTCCGAGTTCAGGGTCTTCAAGGGAGCCGTTGAATCTGGCGGCTCTGTACGCGGCATCGCCGTTGGGCGGCTTGGGGACCTGACCCGCAGGGAGCTCGACGAGCTCACCGCGGTCGCAACCTCCGGAGGCGCAAGGGGCCTGGCTCATTTTCAGGTGCAGCCAGACGGGCTTAAGAGCCCCGTCGCGAAATTCTTCTCCGAGGAGCAACAGGGTGTCCTGCGCGAGACGCTAGAGGCCGACGAGGGCGACTGGCTGTTCTTCGTCGCGGACAAGAACCCGGTTGTCTTCGAGAGCCTGAACCGCCTGCGGCTGCACTTCAGAGACCGCCTCGGGCTCGCCGACTCCGACGTACTCGGCATGAGCTGGGTGACGGACTTCCCACTTTTCGCGTGGAACGAGGAGGAGGGGAGAATAGAGCCGATGCACCACATGTTCACCATGCCACGAGAGAAGGATCTGCCGCTGCTGGACTCTGAGCCTCTGAAGGTCATCGGCCAGCTCTACGACCTCGTGGCCAACGGGACCGAGCTCGCGTCCGGGAGTATCAGGATCCACAACCCCGAGTTGCAGCAGAAGGTCTTCGATGTCATCGGTATCGGGCCCGAGGAGGCTCAAAGGAGGTTCGGGACCATCCTCACCGCCTTCCGTTACGGCGCGCCTCCCCACGGCGGGATCGCGCCAGGGGTCGACAGACTGGTTATGCTCCTCACGGACGAACCGAACATCCGTGAGGTGATGGCCTTTCCCAAGACCCAGGCCGCACGCGACGAGATGATGGATGCACCCGGCCCCGTCTCGGAAGACCAACTCAAGGAACTGAACATCTCGCTCCGCCGCAGTCCAGAAGGCGAACGAGGCTCCGACCCAGTGTCCCGACCAAGAGAGGGCAACAACTAGGGCAATGCACGCCGACCACCGATCCCCAGCCCCTGTGGCCCTTACCTTCGACGACGGGCCCGACCCCGTCTGGACTCCGCTCGTATTGAAAGCACTCGCGGATGTGGGGGGCGCGAGCCACGTTCTTCGTCGTCGCGCCCCGAGCCAAACGTTACCTTTACCTCATATCCAACATGGTAAAGAGAGGACACGACGTCGCCGTTCACTGTGAGGAGCACGTCCGCCACGACGCCATGACGCAAGCGGAGATCGAAGCGGACGTGGAGTCGGGGCTCCTGGCGCTCGGGAGATCCGTGCAGTACTGGCGCACCCCGTGGGGCCTCGTCACGCCGGCTACCGAGGCGGTCGCCAGGAGATACGACCTCGGGCTCGTCGGCTGGACCGCGGACACGGAGGACTGGCGAGGAGGCGCGCCGGACGAGATGCTCGCCCGCGTTAGGGACGATATCTCACCAGGGTCAATCGTGCTTATGCACGATGGTGTTGGGCCCGGTGCGACGCGTGTCGACTGCGCGGGGACAATTGCGCTCGTGCGACCGCTCGTCGCTCTTGCCAGATCCCACGGCCTGGAGCCAGCGACATTGGACCAGTTCCCCTATCCGCTGCCAGACAGGAATCCCGACTTTCGGGCCACGAAAGCCGGCAACGAAAGCGCAATCGGTGTGTCAGCGTTCTCTTTGCACAACTCATCCACTCCTTTAAAGTACTGTCGCGATGAGCATCTTCAGTCTCGGTAAGGCGGAACAAGACATTCCTGGCGGAACACGCGACCTCGAAGCGATACTTGCGGGGATCTCCGCCGGAGCCGGAGGGAGAGACGCGCACCCTTCATTCCCGGAAGATCCCTTTCAGCATCTCGCCTCTACGGACGTGCTCGCGATCCCCGTTCCTGACCCCGTAGGATCACACGGGCGCCGTACCACGTTCGTCGAGGAGTGGCGTGTGCTGCGTGCCGTAGCCCGTGCCGACGGCTCCGTCGGGCGCATACTCGATGGCCACTTCAACGGTGTGGAACGCGTCGCTCTACTTGCCCCGGAGCCCCTGCGCACGGCCGAGCTGGAGGCCATCGCCGCGGGGGAACTACTTCTCGGGGTGTGGGGGGCGGACCCTATTCCTGGAGAAGGAGAGCCGGCCCGGCTCGCGCAGGGCGAGAACAGCGCAAGGCTCTTCGGGGTCAAGACCTTCTGTTCCGGTGCGACGGGCCTGGACCGGGCGCTCGTACTCGTGCGCGGCCCGGCTCCCGGACCGCCCCTCCTCGCTTACGTCGACCTCTCCAGAGGCTTAGAGGTAGACACGGCCTGGTTCAAGGGCGCTGGCATGCGGGCTTCGGAGAGCCATCGCGTCGTCTTCACGGGCACACCGGTTCTCGCGGTGCTGGGAGAGCCCGGCGAGCTCCTGCGGGAACCCTACTTCAGCAGGGACGCCATCCGCACGACCGTTACGTGGGCCGGGATCTCCGACACGGCCGTCGATGCCGCACTCGACGTGCTGGCCGCCAAATCCGGCGATAAAGAACCCGACGACGTCGTTTCTCTTGCCGCTGGAAGGATGCTCACGGCCAGGAGCACCATCGACAGCTGGCTCGCGTACGCCGCAAACCGCGCCGACACGGACCCATCCACATTACCGGGGATCTCGACCCAGCTGCGAGAATCAGTGGCCCTCTCGTGCCGGATGATCCTGGACGAGGCGGCTAGGGCTGTCGGGTCCCACCCATTCGCCGTCTCGGGCCCGCTGGACCGGGCGAGGCGGGACCTGGAACTCTTCCTACTCCAGCACCGCCTGGAGCCCGCTCTGATACGCCGTGGTAGACAGGCCATCGTGGACCGGCGGTCTTGAAGAGACGGCTCGGACGCGAGTACTTCGAGGGACTCTACGCCGAGGCGGGCGACCCTTGGGACTTCGAGACAAGCGAGTACGAGCGCAATAAGTACGAACGAACGCTGGAGAGTCTTGGCGAACGCCGGTTTCATAGAGCTCTGGAGGCGGGCTCTTCTATCGGCGTCTTTACACAGATGCTCGCCGACCGCTGCGACGAGCTGCTCGCGGTAGACGTGTCTGAGCGGGCCGTGGCCGCGGCGCGGGAGCGCCTCTCGGCCCACAGGAACGTCCGGGTCGAGCGGCGCACACTCCCCGAGGAGATGCCCGACGGTCCGTTCGACCTGATCGTCGCCTCCGAAGTTTTGTACTACTTCACGAGGGAAGAGATGCTAGCGGCGTTGCGGGCCTTCGAGCGTCAGCTTGCACGCGGTGGAATCCTGTTAGCCGTACACTGGCGTAGAGAGACCATGACCTATCCGCTGCAGGGAGACGAGGTGCATGAGCTACTCATGGAACACACCAGACTCCAGAACAAAGAAGACATCGTCGAGCCGGATTACCGTCTGGACCTCTTCGAGGACCCGGCTTGAACAGGGACGAACGGCTTGTGATCGTAGGCGCTGGTCCTGCCGGCCTGGCAACGGCACGCGCCGTCAGGGAAAGCGGAGGGAGTGCCCGCGTCATGATGCTGACCCCCGAGCCGTACGCCCCGTACCGACGTCCTCCGCTAACAAAGGCATACCTCAGGGGCGAGGCATCCCGCGAGGATCTACCCATCGAGAGCGACGGCTGGTACGAGAAGAACGGCGTGGAGCTCAGGCTACTCACGGGCGCGAGCGCGATAGACAGGGAGCGGCAGATCATCGTTACAGACGAGGGTGAAGAGCTCTCGTACGACGTCTGCGTGCTGGCCACAGGCTCGGAGCCGATACGTCCGCCCGTACCGGGAGGCGACGACCCCGAGATACTGACGATGAGGACAATCGAGAATTCGACCCGCCTGCAGGACCGCGTCGGGGAGGGAGGCAGGGCCGTCGTCGTGGGGAGCGGCTTTATCGGATGCGAAGCGGCGGCGTCCCTCTCGTTGCGCGGCGCCGGGGTGACCTTGATCAGCCGCGACGAGTCCCCACAAGGAAAGCGGCTCGGCCACGAGGTCGGAGAACGCATCGAAGCCTGGCTGCGGGACTACGGCGTTGATCTTCGCCTCGGGGCGAGGATCGAGGGCATCGAACGTGCGGATGGTGGCCACGCGGTGAGCCTCGGAGACGGGGAAACCGTCAAAACGGGAGCCGTCCTCTTCGCGACCGGCGTCGCGCCCCGCATTCGCCTCGCTTCGGAGGCCGGTCTAGAGGTGGACCACGGGATCATCACCGACTCATCGATGCGGACGAGCGCGCCGGGGGTCTTCGCGGTCGGAGACATCGCTCAAGCTTATAACGAGTCTGCAAGGCGCCACCTGAGCGTCGAGCACTGGGGGGACGCTCTTGAGCACGGGCGCATCGCGGGGACCGTGATCTCCGGCTCAGAGGCCGCCTGGAGCATGGTCCCAGGCTTCTGGTCCACGATCGGCGACAAGACGATCAAGTACCGGGCCTGGGGCGACGGCTGGGACGAGCAAGTCTTCGAAGAGGAGGGCGAAGGCTTCACGGTCTGGTACGGCAAAGATGGTGTGCTCGTCGGCGTTCTCTCCCACGGTATGGACGACGACTACAAGCGGGGGCGCGGGCTGATCGAACACGGAGAGCCCTTCACCCGATGATGCTTCCGCCGCCGGACTCCGCCCTCAGGGCCTGCGTCGTCGTGCCTGCCCGCAACGAGGAAGCGCTCATAGCATCATGCCTCCAGGCCCTCGCGACGCAACAACGCGTCGCACACGAAGAGTACGAGGTCTTGCTGATCCTCGACCGCTGTACAGACGAGACGGAAGCTCGCGCCAGTAAGATCGCTGTAGACCATCCCCGCCTGAGACTACATTTACTCGATGGTCCTGGTGAGGGATCGGGCCACGCCCGCCGGGTCGGGATGGATGCTGCATGCGCCCGGCTCCTCCGGGTAGGCCGCCCCGAAGGTCTCATAGCGTGCACGGACGCCGACACGGTGGTGGCGTCCGACTGGCTCACCGCCCAATTAGAGGCCGCGCGGAGGGAGCCAGGGCGATCGGCGGCCGCAACGAGCTCGCCGATGACGGCTCGCTGCCCGAGAGCGTCCGGCGAAGGCACGCCAAGGAAGGGCGCCTACGACACGAGCGTCTTCTCTCTGACCCCGATACCATGGGCCGTACACAGCACTGGCAGTTTTCTGGCGCCTCCCTCGCCCTCCAGGCCGATGTCTACAAGGAGATAGGCGGCCTTGAGCCACTTACCACGCTGGAGGACGAGGCCCTCGAAAGGGTCTTGCTCGAACACCGCATCCCGATAGATCGCTTGCTCTCGGTCGGGGTCACCACGTCGCCTCGCCTGGTGGGCCGCGCCGGCCACGGCCTCTCCCACGACCTCACCATGGTAGCCCTCAGCCTTCGCGACGAAAGAACACGGGGCTAATGCGTTACGCCTTCTCTTCCCTATATTCCTGGGTGTAGAGTAGTTTTTGACAAGCTTTCTGCTCCCTTCAGGACGCCCGTCACTTCTAGATCGCCGCCCGGATGCACGAGCACAGCAAGACGCAGTTTCTTATAGGTCTGGTGGCGCTCCTCTGGTGTGAAGAGGTCCAGGCCCGCGGAAGCCTTCTCGGAGTAGATTGCGAGCAGTTCGGCACGGTCGCCCTCGAGCTCG
>Ga0126306_10000038_pt1 | contig 35085 bp, 32 predicted proteins | sample Plot27_FD_92592 | JGI IMG/M metagenome (GOLD analysis project Ga0126306, IMG submission 92592) | Serpentine soil microbial communities from UC McLaughlin Reserve, CA, USA - Plot27 | ecosystem: Environmental > Terrestrial > Soil > Grasslands | place: USA: UC McLaughlin Reserve, Lake County... | reverse complement strand
GAGCACGTCGGCGGCCAGCTCGCCCATGTCGCGGTGCAGGGTCGCCCAGTAGAGCTTGGTCACCATGGCCGCGCCGGTGAGCTCGGGCCGGTCGGAGGCCAGGAAGCGCACGGCGTTCCATCGCATGATGCGCAGGCGGCCCCGCACGTCGGCCAGGCGCTGGCGGACACGTGGGTCGCCGACGGTCCCGTTGGCGCGGGCGGCGTCCACGATCATGGCCAGCTCGTGCTCGAAGTAGAGGACCTGGCCCAGCGTCGAGGCGCCGCGCTCGAAGGCGAGCGTCCCCATGGCCACCCACCAGCCCTCCCCCACCGGGCCCACGACGTTGCCCGCCGCCGTGCGGGCGCCGTCGAAGAACACCTCGTTGAATTCCGACGACCCCGTGAGTTGCACGATGGGCCGGACGTCGACGCCGGGCTGGTCGAGCGGCACCAGCAGGTAGGACAGCCCGCGGTGGCGGGTCGAGGCGGGGTCCGTCCGGGCCACGACGAAGCACCAGTCGCTGACGTGGGCGAGCGAGGTCCACACCTTCTGGCCGGTCACGACCCACTCGTCGCCGTCCCGCTCCGCGCGGGTGGCGACGTTGGCCAGGTCGGAGCCGGCGTCGGGTTCGGAGTAGCCCTGGCACCACAGCTCGTCGCCGCACAGGATCGGCGGCAGGAAGCGGCCCTGCTGCTCGGGCGTGCCGAAGGCGATGATCGTCGGGCCGGCGAGCGTCTCGCCGATGTGCCCGAGCCGGCCGGGGGCGTCGGCGCGCACGTACTCCTCGTTGAAGACGACCTGCCGGTCGAGCGGCAGCGCCCGCCCCCCGAAGCCGGGCGCCCAGCCGATGCCGGTCCAGCCGTGGGCGCCCAGGTGGCGCTCCCACGCCCGTCGCTCGTCGATGGCCTCGTCCTCGTGTCCCGGGCCGCCGCGGCCGCGCAGCTCCTTGAAGTCGCCGTCGAGCGACTCGGCGAGGAAGGCGCGTACGTCCGCCCGGAACGCCTGGTCCTCCGCCGTGGGCCGCAGGTCCATCAGGCGCCCTCGCCCGTCGTTCCGGCGCCGCACAGCCGGCGCAGCACCGCGTCCGCCTCCGCCACGACCCCTTCGACGACCTCGGCCACCGACGGAAGGGCGTCGATGGTCCCCGCCACCTGGCCGGTGGGCAGGATGCCCGCCTCCAGGTGGCCCTCGACCAGCGCGGCGCGGGTGAGCATCGGCGCGTTGGCGGCCATGGCCACCTGCGCCCAGGTCAGTTCGCTCGACCGCCGCATGCCGACACCCTCGCGCACGAGGTCGGCGGCGCCCGTGCCGGTGAGGCGGCGGAGCCGGAACGCGTTGCGGACCGCCCGGGCCAGGACGGCGGCGCGGGGCCCCCGCTCGAGCCGGTCCACCAGGTCCGTGCGGATGACCCGCTGGGGCTGCCCGTCCACGGCCGTGGTGACGACCGTGTCGGCCGGCCCAGCGGCCAGGTAGCGCTGCTTCACGGCGTCGGGCACCGTGCTCTCCCGGGTGAGGAGGAAACGCGTGCCCATGGCGATCCCGGCCGCGCCCCAGGCGAGGGCGGCGGCCAGGCCCCGCCCGTCCTTGAACCCGCCGGCGGCGAGGACCGGGATGTCCACGGCCGCCGTGACCTCGGGCAGCAGCAGGACCGTGGGGATCGCGCCGGTGTGCCCGCCGCCCTCGTGGCCCTGGGCGATGACGGCGTCGACGCCCCAGGCCGCCACCTTCTCGGCGTGGCGCCGGGCGGCGATCGTGGGCATGGTCCGCACGCCGCCGTCGCGCAGGGACTTGATCAGCCGCTCGTTCGGCGCCGCCGCGAACGACGCCAGCGCCACGTGCCGGTCGATCAGCAGGTCGGCGATCCGGTCGACCTCGCCGTGGTCGGCCCGCAGGTTGACCCCGAACGGGGCGTCGGTGCGGTCCTTGACCTCGCCGATGGCCCGGACCAGCTCGTCGAACGTCATCGTGGCCGAGGCGAGGATGCCGAGCCCGCCGGCGGCGGAGGTGGCCGCGGTCAGGCGGGCTCCGGCCACCCACCCCATGCCTGTCTGCACCACGGGGTGGCGGATACCGAGCAGGCGGCAGAACGCCGTGTCCAGCGCCGGGTGTGCCGGCGGCCGGGACGGTGGGGCCTCCTCGCCGGGTGCCCGGCGCCCCGCGTCCGTACGCTCGCCCCCGTGCGTGTGTTCGACGGCGCCGACGACCTGCGAGCGGCGGTGGGCCGGCACCTCGGCCACAGTGGCTGGCTGACGGTGGACCGGGCGCGCGTCGACCGCTTCACCGGCGCCACCGGGGATGGGGCGTCCGGGGACGGCCTCGCCCCCGGCTTCCTCGTCCTGTCCCTGGTCAACAGCTTCCTGCCCGAGGTCGTGGACGTGCGGGGCTTCGCCATGGGCGTCAACTACGGCGCCGACGGGGTGCGCTTCCCCGCGCCCGTGCCCATCGGCGCCCGCCTGCGGGGCGGCGTCGAGCTGGCGGCCGTCGACGACGTCCGCGGCGGCGTGCAGGCCACCTGGGTCGTCACGGTCGAGCGGGACGGCAGCCCCGAGCCGGCCTGCATCGTCTCGTCCCTCGCCCGCTACCTCGCCTGAGCCCGCCCCGTCGTCCGGGCGCGGGGCTCCGGCGTCCCGGTCCGCCGGGCTCACGACCCGGCGCCGGCGCCCACGCCGGCGGCGTGACGTCCGGCGCGCCGGCCGAAGAACGTCCCGTCACCCAGCGAGATGCCGCTCACGTAGCCCCGGGCGGGGATGCCCGACGTGGTGCGGCCGGCGGCGTAGAGGCCCTCGACCGGACCGCCGTCGAGGTCCAGCACCTGGCCGGTCGGGAGCGTGTGCAGGCCCCCGAGCGTGAACACGCCGTAGATGCCGCCCCGCAGGTCGATGGCGCCGAACGGCGGCTCGAGCGGCCGGGCCCACTCGGGCGCCTTGTGGAACAGCGGGTCCTCGCCCTTCACCGCGTGGCGGTTGTAGAGCTCGACCGTGGCCTGGAGCGACCCCTCCGGGAGGCCCATGTCGTCCTCGAGCTCCGCCACCGTCTCCGCGGCCCAGGTGATCTTGAGGAACGACGGGTTGGCCTCGTAGGTGGCCAGGTCGAGCACGAGGAAGACGTCCTTGTCCTGGCGGAACACCGCGGCCTGGCCGGCGCGCCCGTGGTACACGTCCTCGTTGATGAAGCGCTGGCCGGCGGCGTTGACCAGCAGCGACGGCATGAGCACGTGGGGCGGCGCCGGGCAGGACACCTCGGCCGAGTCCATGTGGCGGACGGCGGCGCCGACGGCTTGGGCCATGCGGATGCCGCGCCCGTCGTCGCCGTCGGTGCCGAGCTTGAAGCACCGGGGGTCGTCGAGCCACGGCGCGTGCTGCCGGACCATCTCGTCGTTGAAGGAGAAGCCGCCGGCCGTGAGCACGACACCGCCCCGGGCCCGGATCGCCAGCTCGTCGCCGTAGTGGCGGGCGACCACGCCGACCACGCGGCGGTCGGCGTCCACCACCAGGCGCTGGACCGTGGTGTCGGTGCAGGTGCGGGCGTCGGTGGCGGCCAGTGCGTCGATCAGCGCCTCCATCAGCTTGACGCCCGAGCGCTGCTCGACCTGGGGGCAGTGCCCGCGCGGCACCGGCGGGGCGACGGTGGAGAACGGCCAGGCCGTCTCGCCGCCCGAGAGCTGCAGCCCGTCGTCGGTGAGGACCTCGTAGACGGGCGCCTCGTGGTAGCTGCCCTTGAAGGGGACGCCGTGGGCCACCAGCCAATCGAAGTGCTCGAGGCTGCCGTCGCAGTACTCCCGCACCTTTACCTCGTCGGCGTCGGGGCCGCAGGCGGCCATGAGGAAGCGGAACATGTCCTCGGCCGTGTCGGTGAAGCCGCAGGCCTCCTGCACGGGGGTGCCGCCGCCCAGGTAGATGGACCCGCCGGCCATCGCCGACGCCCCTCCCCCGGCGCTCGCCCGCTCCAGCACGACCACCCGGGCGCCCGCCTCGGCCGCCTCGAGGGCGGCGCTGGCGCCGGCGCAGCCGAGGCCCACGACGACGACGTCGGCCTCGTCGTCCCAGCGGCCCACCTCCGCGGCGGGGACGGGCCGGACCGAGTCGGCGCTCACCCCACGACCCGGGCGTCGTCGAACTGCCAGAACGCCCGCAGGGCGGCCAGGCGCCCGTCGTCGGCGATCCGGTAGGTGTAGACGCCCTCCACCGCCACGTCGGTGCCGTCGGGCAGCGTGGTGGTGATCGTGCCGACGTTCGCGCACTCGGGGCCTGCCGCGTACGACTCGCGGATCGTGAAGCGGATGGTGTTGCCGGCGATCACCGTGTCCCAGAAGGCGGCGATGGCCTCGGGCCCCTGGTGGCCGTGGCCCTCGGGGTCGAAGGGCGACGGCCCGATCGGGTCGGCGACCACGGCGTCGTCGGCGAAGCCGGCCAACCAGGCGGCGCGGTCGCCGGCCTCGGCGGCCGTCATCGAGTGGATCGACGCCGCCCGGGCCGGGTGCTCGGCGTAGCCCTCCATGCCCTCCACGTGCGGACCTCCCCGTCCCTGCCGGGCCCCGGGCCCGGCTCGGGCCGACGGTAAACCGCCCCCGGCGTCGCGTCGCCGCCCGCCACCACGCCCGGACCGCCAGGTGGGACGCGCCTGACCCCGCCGGGGCGGCCTCGTGCGGGACATGGTTCCCACCTCTCGCGAGCGCGGCACCGAACCCGCCGGTACCGTGCATTCCGCCAGCGTTGATCGCCCCACGTGCGGCCCGGCAGGGTCGTTGCGACGAGCGAACCGGGACCAAGGTCCCTGTCGCGGCCGCCGTGCCCGCCCCACGCTGGGGGCGATCGCGATGTAGGAGGTGCAACGATGCCGACGACGTTCGGGACGCCCGCCGGTTCCCGCCAACTCGAGGTGCGGCCGCTCGACGACGAGGACGTCGGGCAACTGGACGCCCTGTGCCAGCGCCAGTCGTCCGACAGCCTCCGGCGGCAGTTCTTCGACCCCGCGCCGCCGACGCGCGACCGCCTCGACCGCCTCACGGCGCATGACGACGGTCGCGGGGTGGCCATCGTCGCCCTCGCCGGCGGCACGCTCGTCGGTGCCGCCCGCTACGACCGCGTCGATGCCGGCGACAGCGCCGAAGCCTGGGTGTTCGTCGACGAGGCCGTCGCCGACCCGGAGGTCGACGTCCGGCTCCTGACCGAACTCGCCCGCATCGCCCGGGAGGCCGGTATCCGCCGCCTGCTCGTCGAGGTGCACCCGCTGGACCGCGAGCTGCTCGAGACGCTCGACGCCACCCCGCTCCACACCGAGCGGCACCTCCACTGCGGCATCGTCACGGTCACCGTCCACCTGGACCCGGCGGCGTCTCGCGCCCGCCCCCAGGGTGGGGACCCGGCGGCCCTGCTCTGTCGCAGCGTCCTGGTCCCCGTCGACTGTTCGCCGTTCGCCGAGAAGGCCGTCGCCGCCGGCGACTGGCTCGCCCGCCGGCTCGGCGCCGAGCTGCACGTCGCCACCGGCGTGCTCGCCCACGACCCCTGGTGGGACGACCGCTACCTGGCCCGCATCCGGTCCACCTACCGGCGGGCGCAGACCCACCTGTGGACGCACTCGGACATCGCGGGCGGCGTCGCCCGCCTCGCCGACGACATCGGCCCCACCGTGCTCTGCGCCGCCACCCACGGCCGCTCCCGGAGCGCGTCGGTCGTCGGCTCGACCTTCCTCGCCATGGCCCGGGCGACCGACGTCCCGGTCGTCGCCGTGGGCCAGGAGGCCCGCCCGCCCCAGGCAGCCGACCTCCCGATCGTGGCCTGCGTCGACGGCAGCCTCGCGTCGGAGTCCGTCCTGCCCGGGGCCGCCACCTGGGCCCGCCGCCTCGGCGTGCCGCTGGACCTCGTCACGGTGGCCGACGCGGACGGCGGCCCGGACGCCGAGCCGGTCCGCTTCGGCGGCGCCCGGCGGGACGCGGCGGAGTACCTGGAGGAGCTGCTCGCCGGCCCCGAGCTCGCCGGGCTGACCGCCAAGTCCGAGGTGCTCTCCGACCGTGTGGCGCCGCACCACGCCATCGCCGACCGGCTCGCCCGCCGGCCGGCCACACTCGTCGCCCTGGCATCGCGCGCCCGCACGGGCCTGGGGCGCATGCTCGTCGGCAGCGAGGCGGCCCGCATCATCCAGGCCAGCCCCGTGCCCGTCCTGGTGCACCGGGTCGTCGGCGGCGGCGCCTGACGGGGCCACGGCGTCGGCCGCGACGATCGGCAGCGCCATGGACGTCCGCAGCCGCCGCGTCGCCTGGGCGCTCGGCGCCCTCGCGCTCGTCGTCCCGCTCGGCGTCGTCCTCGCCCGGGGCGGAGGCGGGGACGACGGCGAGGGAGGGCCGACGGACGGGCCGCCATCCACCGGCGCTTCGCTCACGACGTTCCCCCTGCTCGGCACGGCCGGGGACGCGCCGGACCGGCCGGCCCTGGCCGTCAAGCTCGACAACACGTCCAGCGGGCGGCCGCAGTCGGGGCTGGACGGCGCCGACGTCGTGGTCGAGGAGGTCGTCGAGGGCGGGCTGACGCGTCTCCTCGCCGTCTTCCACTCGCAGGTCCCCGACACGGTCGGCCCGGTCCGGTCGGCCCGCTCGACCGACATCCCGCTGCTGGCCGAGCTGGGGCGGCCCCTGTTCGCCTGGTCCGGCGCCAACCCGACCTTCGCCGCCGCCGTGCACGCCGCCGACCTGGTCGACGTGGGCGCCGCCGCGGCGCCCGACGCCTATCGGCGAAGTGACGACCGCAGCGCCCCGTACAACCTGTACGCGTCGCCCGAGCTCCTGTGGGCCGCAGGCGAGGCGAGTGACCCCGACGCCGGCCCGCCGGACGCCCTGTTCACCTACCGGGCGGCGGGGGCGGCGCTCCCGCCCGACGCCGAGCCCGCCGGCGGGTTCGCCGCGAACGGCGGGGACGGCCTCGCCACGGACGTCCGCTGGACGTGGGACGGCACCAGCGACCAGTGGGCCCGGGCCCAGGACGGCACGGCCCACGTGGACGCTGACGGCACGCAGGCCCACGCCACCAACGTCGTGGTCCGCTTCACGCCCTACCGAGACAGCGGTGTCCGGGACTCCACCGGCGCCGTCGTCCCCGAGGCCGCCAGCGTCGGCGAGGGCGACGCCTGGCTGCTCACCGACGGGCACCTCCGGCGCGGTCGCTGGCACAAGGCCGACGCCGAGGCCCCCACCACCTACACCGCCCTCGACGGATCGGCGCTCGAGCTCACGCCCGGCCCGACGTGGGTCGAGATCCTCCCTCCGGGCTCCGGCGACGTCGTCGCCAGCGAGCCGTGACCCGCTCACAGGATGCCAGGTGATGTCGCCTTAACTCGGCGCCGACATGGTCGTCTGGTCGGGGGCGCCGGCCTGACCGGGGCCGAGGGAGGGCGGGCGCCTGGGCGGGGGGGCCCGGGCGCCGGGTCGCCCGCGGCGTACGATCGGCGGCCCATGGCCGGCCGGTACCCGAATCGCGTCCCCGACCACGACGTCCGGCTCGCCCGACTGCGGGAGTGGCTGAACACGGGCCTGTGGTTCCTGCCCATGGTGTGGGCGTTCGCCTCGATGGCGGCCGCCCTGGCGCTGGTGGCGGTGGACCGGCGGCTGGGCGGCGACGACCCCAGCTGGCTCGTATTCGGGCGGGGCGTCGACAGCGCCCGCCAGGTCCTCGCCGTCATCTCCGGCTCGACGATCGCCTTCACCGGGACCGTCTTCTCCATCACGATCGTCGCCCTCCAGCTGGCCAGCACGCAGTTCTCGCCGCGGGTGCTGCGCACGTTCCTGCGGGACCGGGCCACCCAGCACTGCTTCGGCACCTTCGTCGCCACCGCCCTGTACTCGCTGATGGTCCTGCGCGAGGTCGGCACGCCTGGCCTCGAGGTGCCCGGGCTCGCCATCTCGGGCGCCTTCGTGCTGATCGTCGGCAGCGTCTTCGCCTTCGTGTTCCTGGTCCACCACGTCGCCCAGTCGGTGCGGGCGGTGTCGATCATCGACGCCGTGGCCTCCGAGACCCGGGCCTCGGTCGAGGCGAATCATCCGGCCGCGGCGGCCGACCCGTTCGCCGGCGCCGCGGCGCCCGCCGCGCCGCCCCGCCAGGTGATCGGCCTGGACCACGGGCCCGGCGTCCTGCTCGGCGTGGACGAGGACAACCTGGTCGCCGTGGCGCGCCGCCACGACTGCGTGCTTCAGGTCGTTCCCACGGTCGGCGACTTCGTGCCGACCGGAGCGCCGGTGGTCCGCGTCCACGGCTACACCGACGTCCCCCCCGGCGCGGTGCTCGACCACGTCGGGATCGGGCCCGAGCGCACGCTCTACCAGGACACGGCCTTCGGCATCCGCCAGCTCGTCGACATGGCCGAGAAGGCGCTCTCCCCCGCCGTCAATGACCCGACCACGGCCGTGCAGTGCCTCGACCGCATCCACGACATCCTCCGCCGCCTCGCCCCACGGCCGCTCGCCTCCGGCCGCTACGGCGACGAGGACGGCCGCCTGCGCCTCGTCGTCCCCCAGGCGAGCTGGGACGACTACGTCCACCTGGGCTTCGACGAGATCCGCCACTTCGGCATCGGCTCGATCCAGGTGCCGCGGCGCATGCGGGCCGCCCTCGACGACCTCCTCACCGTCGTCCCGCCCGACCGCCGGGCGGTGGTGGAGAGCCAGCTCGCGGCGCTCGACCGGGCCGTCGACCGCACCTACGCCGAGCCCGACGAGCGCGCCCGGGCCATGGCATCCGACCTGCAGGGCATCCGCTGACCGGCGCCGGCGCCGGCTGCGGTCTGGCCAGGCCTCAGGCGCCGACGGCGGTGCAGGCCGCGCGGATGGCGTCGGCGGACGCGCGGAGGGCGGCGTGCTCCGCCGCGTCGACGGGGAGGTCGAGATGGGCCTCGACCCCGTTGCGCCCGACGATCGTCGGCACCGACATGCAGACGTCGCCGATGCCGAGCCAGTCGGTCAGGTACGACGTGACGGGGAGGACCCGGCGCTCGTTGCGGGCGACCGCCTCGATGACGCGGGCGGCGACCACGCCGATGGCGAAGTTGGTGGCGCCCTTCCCGGCGATGATGGCGTAGGCGGCCCGGCGGACGTCGTCGAGCAGCCGGCGCCGCTCGTCCTGGTCGGGCGCGCCGCCGAGGGCGTCGCCCCACCGGTCCAGGGGGACGCCGCCGATCGTGGCGGTCGACCACAGCGCCACCTCGCTGTCGCCGTGCTCGCCCAGCACGTAGGCGTGGACGTTCTGCACGGCGACCCCGCAGCGACGGGCCAGGAGCTCGCGCAGGCGGCTGCTGTCGAGGACGGTGCCGGTGCCGATGACGAGCGCTGGGTCGAGGCCGCTGCAGCCCAGCGTCGCCCGGGCGACCACGTCGACCGGGTTGGTGACCACCAGGAGCAGGGCGCCGGGCGAGCCCGCCACCAGCTCGGGGACCAGTTCCCGGCACATGCGGGCGTTGTCGGCGGCGAGGTCCATCCGGGTCTGGCCGGGTCGCTGCCGGGCGCCCGCCGCCAGCACGATGACGTCGGACCCGGCGCAGTCGCCCAGGGCCAGGGCGGGGTGCACGGTCGCCATCTGGGCGAACTGGACGCCGTGGGCGAGGTCGAGGGCCTGCGCCGTCGCCTTGGCCGCGTCGACGTCGTAGAGGACCATGTCGTCGGCGGCCCCGCGCAGCAGGCAGGCGTAGGCGACCGTCGCCCCCACGCTCCCGGCCCCGACGACGGCGATCCGCACGGCCCCGAGCATGCCCCACGCCGGCGGTGCCGTGACGCATGCGGGGGTACCGCAACGGGGCCGGACCGGGCAGGCTGGGCGGTGATGGGAACGAAGGACCCGCACCGCGACGTCGAGTACCTCGGCCGGGCCGAGTGCTGGGCACTCCTCGAGCAGGCCAAGGTCGGCCGCCTGGCTGTGATCCTCGACGACACGCCCGTCATCTTCCCGGTGAACCACGTGGTCGAGTGGGACGCCGTCCTGGTGCGCTGCGACCCGGGCGGGAAGCTGGCGGGCCTCTACGAGGGCGCCCCGGTCAGCTACGAGATCGACGAGCTCGACCCCGACGGCCGCGGCGGCTGGAGCGTCCAGGCCAAGGGCCGGGCGCACCCGATGCACGACCCGTGGGACCGCGACGCCACGCCCGACCCGGTCGCCGACCGCCGGCCCCGCTGGGTCCGCATCGCCGTGACCGACCTGACCGGGCGCCGGCTGCGCCGCTCCGCCGCCGAGGCCTGGGTCGACGACACCGGTGACTTCGTCGTCGAGGCCAAGCTCGGCCCCGACTGGGCCGGCGACTGACGGCCGGCACGCCCCTCCCCACCGAGGCGTCGCCCGAGGGCCCGTCCGGGCAGTGCCGAACGGCCCTACCGGCACCGGGCGGTCGGGCAGATCCTGGAGGCGGAAAGCGACCTGCCATGGCCACGATCCCGGCCGACGCGCCCACCGCTATCGATGACTGACCACGCCGGGCCGGGAGACCGCCAGGTGCCCGGCCTCACCGGACCGAAAGGCCTGCCGTGACCATCCGTGTGTTCCTGCTCGACGACCACGAGCTCGTCCGAGCCGGCGTGCGTGACCTGATCGAGACCGACGGCGACATCGAGGTCGTCGGCGAGGCCGGCACCGTGGACGAGGCCATCCGCCGCGTGCCGGCCACGAGGCCCGACGTCGCCATCCTCGACGTGCGGCTGCCCGACGGCAACGGCGTCGAGGCGTGCCGCGACATCCGCTCGTCGCACCCCGAGGTGCGGTGCCTGATGCTCACGTCGTACTCCGACGACGACGCCCTGTTCGACGCCATCATGGCCGGCGCCTCCGGCTACCTCCTCAAGCAGGTGCGCTCGAATGACCTGATCGAGAGCGTCCGCCGGGTCGCCGCCGGCCAGTCCCTGCTCGATCCCGCCCTCACCGCCACGGTGCTGGAACGCATGCGGAACCCCCCGCAGCAGGACGAGCAGCTCAAGCGCCTCACCGAGCAGGAGCGCCGCATCCTCGACCTGCTTGCCGAGGGCCTGACCAACCGCCAGATCGGCGAGCGGCTGTTCCTCGCCGAGAAGACCGTCAAGAACTACGTGTCCAACCTGCTGCTCAAGCTGGGCATGCACCGGCGCACCGAGGCGGCCGTCTACGCCGCCCGCATCGCCGAGCGCCGCGACCGCCACGCCACCTGACCGGCCGGGTGCCGCCCCCGGGGCGCCGCTACGGCGGCGGGCTGGTCGGCCGAGGGCGGGAGCCGGGGCGGGCCGGCCGGGCGTCCGGGCCGGGCCGCGGCGGCGCGAGGAGGTTCATCCGGACCACTCCATGTGGCCGTCGGCTCGCTGCGGGACCGGCTCGCCGGCCCGGGTGCGCCGGCCGGAGACGACGTGGGTGGTGATGCCGACGAAGCGCCCGTCCGTCCCGGACGCCCACGCGGCCAGGCGATCCCGATCGTGGGCCGGGACGTCGCTCGCCGGCACGTCGACGGCGAGGCCGGTGACCACGACGCTCCAGCCGCTGCGGTCGTGACGGTCGATGTCGTCGGCCTCGAACGCTACGACCGTGTCGCGGGTGGCGAGGTCGAGAAGCGTGCCGCGGGCGGTGTGGAGGACGATCCGGTCGCCCACGACGGCGAAGTCGACGGGCACGACGAGCGGGAGCGCCCCCGAGGAGAGGCCGATGCGCCCGACGTGGGCGGAACGGAGCAGGTCCAGGCACTGCGTGCGGTCGAGGACCTCCAGGCCGTTGCGGTCGATCTCCATGGGCCCCAGCGTGCGCCGGGCGCCGGGCGGCCGATCAGGGCCGAAGGTCCCAAGGCCTGATGGTCACAGGTAACCGAGCCGCTGGGCGTCGCCGGTGAGCTCGTCCCGGAACGCCGGGTGGGCGATGGCGATCAGCGCGCGGGACCGCTGGGCGATGGAGCGGCCCCGCATGTCCGCCACGCCGTACTCGGTGACGATGTGGTCGACCGTGTTCTTCAGGGTCGTGACCATGGAGCCCTGGGTGAGCGTCGCCCGGATGCGCGACACCTTGCCGCCCGCCGCCGTCGAGGGCAGGACCACGAAGGCCCGGCCGTCCCGCGAGTACATCGCGCCGCGGGCGAAATCGGCCTGCCCTCCGCTCGACGACCAGTAGCGCCCCGCCACGGTCTCGGACGCGCACTGCCCGACGAGGTCGACCTCGGTGGTGGCGTTGATCGAGACGAAGCAGTCCTCCTCGGCGATCACCCGCGGGTCGTTGACGAAGTCCACCGGCAGCAGCTCGACCGCCGGGTTCTCGTGGAGGAAGTCGTAGAGGCGCTCCGTGCCGAGCGCGAACGTCGTCACCACCTTCCCCGGCGCCAGCGTCTTGCGGGTGCCGTTCACCACGCCCTTCTCGACCAGGTCGATCATCCCGTCCGACAGCAGCTCGGTGTGGACGCCCAGGTCGCGGTGGCCGGCCAGGCCCGCCAGCAGGGCATTCGGGATCGACCCGATCCCGGCCTGGATGGTCGCCCCGTCCGGGACGCGCTCCACCACGTGGCCGGCGATGCGACGGTCGACGGCGGACGGCTCGGCGGGCGGCACCTCGACCAGCGGCCGGTCGACCGCCGTCCAGCCCGCCACCTGGCTGACGTGAAGCTGGTTGCGCCCGAACGTCCGGGGCATCCGGGCGTTGACCTCGAGGAAGAACGGCACCTTCCCCACGAACGGCGCCACGTAGTCGCAGTTCGTCCCGAGCGAGAAGTAGCCGTGGCGGTCCATGCGCGACGCCGCCGCCACGACCAGCGAGCACGACGTCGTCTCCCGCAGGAGCCGGGGCACCTCGCTGAAGTTGTTGGGCACCAGCTCCAGCTGGCGGGCGTGGAAGGCCGGCCGGGTCACCGGCGACAGGAAGTACGAGACGTGCGTCAGCCGGCCCGGGTAGGCGCCGTGCAGGTAGGGCCGGTCGTACAGGGCGTGCATCTGGTGCACCCGCACGTGCTCGAACCGACCGGCGGCGGCCCCGGCCTCGAGGGCGTCGAGCACCGAGACCGGCTCGCCGTTCGCCAGCGGGACGATCACGTCCGCCCCGTCGGTCACCAGCTCGAGGACGGTGTCCGGTGTCGTCGGGGTACCTCCGGTCATCCCGCCATCTTGGCGCCCGTCGCCCCGTCCGGCGCAGCCGTCGCCTCGGCCCGGGCCTTCAGGTTGAGCAGCATCCGGCGCTCCATCAGGAAAGCACCGGGGTCGGCGAGCAGCCCCCACACGACGGCGCCGAGCGAGCGCGGGGGCGGCAGACGGAAGCGACTGAGCAGCCGGCTGCGCCCCCGGCCGGTCGCGGTGAGGCGCAGGCACCAGGTCGTGCCGTCGGGGGCCTGGCTTAGCATGAGCTCCCCGGGCACGACGAGCCGGATCGTGAAGCCCATGTCCGGCGTCATCAGGATCGTGTCGCCCACCGCCAGGCGCTGCAGGCGGGGATCGAGGTCGTCGGCGCTCGGATGGCCGTCGTTGTCGATCCAGTCGTAGCTGTACCAACCGCCACGGCCCCACCCCAGCTGGACCAGCCACGGCCACACGTCGGTGGGCAGGGCGTCGATCGTGACCGCCCGGTCGCTCTGGTGGGCGGTCCCCGGCAGGAGCTCGTCGCCCGGCAGGCTGTGGCGGGCCTCGTCGAGCGTCGACCCCCAGCGGCGGTGCCACGGCCCGACATAGAGCCGGTAGCCGTTGAGGACGACGATCAGGCCGATGAGGAGGGCCCAGCCGCCGGCGTCGCCGCCGAGCACGACGAGCAGCGCGCCGGCCGCGAGCGCGGCGGCGAGGCCGGCCAGCACGATCAGGACGATGGTGCGTCGGGTGTGCACCGTGGGCTCCTCCCGCTCAGCCGGGGGCCGGGACGACGAGGACGGGGTGCGGCGCGTGCCGGACCACGGCGCGTGCGACGGCGCCGAGCGGCGGGTGGCCCGGGCCGGCCCGGTGCGCCGGCCCGCCACCGCCGACCACGACCAGGGGGGCGTCCATCTCGGCCGCTGCCACGAGGATGCCCTCGGCCGCGTCGTCGCCCTCCATCAGGTCCCAGTGGGCGTCGATGCCGTCCGCCTGCAGGGCCGCCCAGGCCGCAGCCGCCCGCCGGCCCGCCGCCCGGTCCTCGGCGGCGTCGACGACCTGCAGGACGCGCACCTTCACGTCGAGGGCGGCGGCCCAGGCACAGGCTGCCGCGGCAACGCCGGCGGACGACGGCGAGTCGTCGACGCAGGCCAGGAGGCTGGCGACGTGGGGTCGGGCGCGGCGCACCTCGGGCCCGACGAGCACGATCGGCCCGTCGCGGCGGAGCAGCTCGTTGGCGACGCTGTGGAAGACCAGGTCGGCGGCCGGGCCGCGCACATGGGTGGCGACGCAGAGTGTGGCGTCCCGGGCCGTCGCCTCGGCGAGGATGCCGGCGGCGACGTGGTCGTCGGCGGTGACGTGGATGGCGTCGAGTCGCACGCCCGCGTGGCGGGCGTGCCACAGGAGCTCCTCGGCGTCGTCGTCGGCCGAGGCGGCGCCGGAGACGACGACCCCCTCGAGGCGGGCACCGGTGGCGTCCGCGAGGGAGCGGCCGACCGGCAGGGCCCGGTCGGCCTCCTCGCCGAAGTCCAGCGGGACGAGGATGGTGCGGGTCATCGTGGCCACCTCACGCGCTCTCCGAAGCCGCCGACCAGGAGGAGCACGCCTTCCGGAGGGAAGGCCTGGAGCAGGACGGCGAGGAGGTCCCGGATCGAGACGACGCCCACCGCCCGGCCGCCCTGGACCACCACCAGGTGGCGGACGCCCTCGTCCAGCATGCGGGCGGCGGCGGCCACGACCGTGGCGTCGCGGTCGACCGTGGCCGGGCGGGGCGTGGCGAGCTCGGCCGTCAGCGTGTCGGGGGCCCGCCCGTCGGCGACCGCCGCCGTCACGTCCCGCTCGGTGAGGATGGTCACGAGTGCTCCGGGCGTCCCGACCACCAGGGCCGACACGCCCTCCTGCCGCATGGTCCGGGCGGCGATGCGGAGCGACGCCTCGGGCTCGATCGTGACGAGCGGCCGGAACGGCAGGTCCCGCACCAGCGGCACGTCGGTGGCGGTCATGGTGGTTCCTCCTCGTTGCGTCATTCCGGCGGGCCTGTCACCCGGCCGGCTCGACCACGACCGCGGTGACCATGCCGAACATGCCGGTCTCCCGCTCGACGTGGTTCAGGATGTGGCAGTGCCAGACCCAGGTGCCGGGCCTGTCCAGGTGGACGAGCACCGAGTACCGCTCCCCCGGCGCCACGTTGACCGTGTCGGCCACGTAGGGGTTGTCCAGGGGGTACCCGTCCTTGGCCACGACCACCTGGTCGAACTGGTGGAGGTGCATGGGATGGATCTGGCTGCCCTCGTTCATGTAGTGGACGAGGACCCAGTCGCCCTCGTCGGCGACGATCGGCGTGGTGGCCGGGAAGCTCTTGCCGTTGAGCGACAAGCCGATGACCCCGCTGTCGTTGAGCACGAGCGGCATCTCCTGGCTCACGCGCAGGTCGGCGGGGATGGCCTCGTCGCCGATGGTCTGGCCGCGGTGCAGGTCCATCTGGCCCACGAGCAGGGTGCCGAGCAGCCCGTTCGGGACCTGCATCTGGCCGTGGTGGTGGGCGTGGTACATCGCCACCGCGGCCTCGTCGGCGGTGAAATCGTAGGTGAACGACTCACCGGGCTCGATCGACGGCTGGGTCAGCGGGGCGACGCCGTCCATGTCGTTCTCCACGTTGATGCCGTGGAGGTGCAGGTCGGTCGCCATGGGGAGGTCGTTCTGCAGCTCGATGCGCACCCGGTCGCCGACGTCCACCGCGATCTGGGGGCCGGGGACCATGCCGTTGTACGTCCAGGCGTCGACCGTGGTGCCCGGCTCGACCTCCCACGGCGTGATCTCGGCAGTGAGCTCGAAAACCTTGGTGCCGTCGGCCTCGACCCGGGGCTCGAGGACCTGGTTGCCGACGCCCTCGGTCTCGGCCGGGTAGGCCAGGATCGACTCGTCCATCGCCGCGCTCATCTCGGCGTACTGCTCCTCCGTCATCGTGTCGCCGCCGGCGGCCGACGAGCCGCTGTCGGACATGGCCGACATGTCGTGGCCGGCGGAGGACATCGAGGCGCCGTCGCCGCCGGCTGCGCCGCCGATCGTGAGCGTGCCGGTCATGCCCGAGTCGGCGTGGCCGGCGATCGTGCACAGCACGTCGTAGTCACCGGGTGCCAGGCCCGACAGGTCGAGCGTCTCGCTCTCGCCGCCGGCCAGGTCGGCCGTGACGACGTCGGTGCCTTCGACCGAGAAGTTGTGGGCGGCGGTCCCGCCGTTCGTCACGGTCAGGCTGCCGCCCTCCGGCACGGTGATGGCGGCCGGGCTGATGGCGAACTCGCTCAGCGACACGGTCACGGGGGTGCCGGCGCCGCCGGCCGTCCCGCCGTCGTCGTCGCCGCCCAGCAGCGCCACGACCGTGGCGATGAGCAGGGCCAGCACGGCGAGGACCACGGCGAACCCGGCGAGCCCGAGGTTGCCCTCGTTCTCCGGCGCCGTCCGGGGGGAGGGCCGGGGCGGGTCACCGCTGCCATCGCCTGCCGTGACGGGGGGCTCGATCGTCTGCACGGGGGGGTTTCTCCTCGTCTCGGTCCCGCCGGGGGCGGCGGGAGGGCTGTTCTCACGGTGCGCCGACGGTGGGGCCGGCCGGCAGGGGCAGCCGGCCCGCCGGATCGGGACCTTGGTCCCGGCGCGATCAGGGACGGACGGCCTCGGCCGCGGCCTGGTGGGCAACGCAGAAGCGGGCGGCCGGGACGGCCACGAGGCGCTCGTCCGGGATGACGACGTTGCAGGCCTCGCAGCGGCCGTAGGCGCCGCGGGCCAGGCGGAGCAGGGCGTCGCGCACGGCGGCGACCTCGCCGTCCACCTCGTGGAGCAGCGAGAGGTCCCGCGTGCGCTCGAACGTCTCCGTGCCGAGGTCGGCCGGGTGCTGGTCGGCGCCGCTCAGCTCCCCGACGTCCTGGCACTCGGTCATGGCGTCGAGGCCCTCGCCCCACAGTGTCCGCTGCACCGCCCGGAGGCGGTGCAACTCCGCCACCAGGCGCCGGCGGGCGATCGACGGTTCGGCGAGCGACGGCGGGGCGTCGACCGGCACCACGACGCCGTGGCCGCCGTCCCAGCGCCGGTACACGACCATCGCCCGATCGGTCGTGGGGTCCACCACGACGACGAAGGGCTCGCCGCTCAGCTCCAGGCGTTCGGCGGCCGCCGCCGGGTCGAGGACGGGCGGCGGCGGCTCGATCACGACCTCCTCGTCGACGCACCGCACGGCCTCGGCGGCCGGCGCCCGGCCGTCGTGGCGGACGAGGCCCAGTCGGCCGTCGCCGCGGTGGTGCACGACGGCGTCGGCGCCGGTCCCGAGCTCGCGGAACAGCAGGAACTCGCCGTCGAGCATCTCGAGGTCGAAGACGGCCTCGTCCAGCGTGGACTCCGCCGGCGACAGGGTCCGGCGGCGCACGACGGGCCGCTCGGGCGGCTCTCGCTCGGCCCGGGCGGCGGCGTGGGCCGGCGCCCCCCACGACCGCGCCGGCCGGCGCCCGCTCCGGTGCCGCTCGCCGAGACGGACCAGCTGGTCGTGGAGCCGTGCCTGGGCGACATCGACGGCCGCCAGGGCGGTGGCGCCCAGGGCGTGCGCCCGGACGACCCGGCCGTCGACGTCCATGGTCGCCCGCGCCGTCCACCGGTGGTCGTCCGACGGGTCGTCCGACCGGGCCACGCGCAGCCCGACGTGGATGACGGGCGCGGGGGCGACCCGGACGAGCCGCCGCAACTTGGTCGTGGCGTACGCCTCCACGATGGACGGCGTCCCGACGCCGAGTCGAAGCTCGACGGGCGGCGGCGGTGGCGGCCGGTCGCGGCGTGAGGTGATCGTCATGTAACCCTCCTGAGGTCGAGCGGATCGGTGGAGGTCGGGGCCGGGTGGGCGACGGGCCGTCAGGCCACGCACGAGATCGAGATGGACTCGTCGTCGACGCCGGCGGCGCGGAAGGCTTGGTGGATCCGGGCGGCGATGGCGCCGTCCGACGTCGACGCCGCCGCAGGGCGGTGCACCACGACCCGCAGGTCCCGCCCGCGCCGGTCGACCGCGGCCCGCACGTCGCCGCCCGCCCCCTGCAGGCCGTCGTCGACGACGCGCCGGGTGACGATGGCGGCGGTGGCGGCCAGGTCGTCGAGGTGCCGGCGGACCGCGTCCTCGCAGGCGTCCACGACGTCGCCGTCGCTCACGGCCACGGTGGTCCAGCGGGCGAAGGGGTTGGGCCAGCCGGCGCCGTGGACGACGAGGGGCACGTGCCGGCGGACGGCGCACGTCGTGCCCTGCTCATGGACCACCGGGTGCGGCTCGTCCTCGGACCGGACGTCGACCGCGACGTCGACGCCGCCGGGCAGGTCGAGCGGGCAGGCATCCCGGTCGAGCCCGACGCAGGGGCGGGACGGCCCGGCGTCGCGGTCGAAGCACCGCACGACCTCGTGGCCGGCGGCTTCCAGGCGGGCGGCCGTGGCGTCGGCGAGCCCCGGGGTCGTCTCGATGCAGAGTATGCGCATGCCGGCACGGTGGGCCGCCGATGGGGTGCAGCGGCAGGGCACAGCTTCCGCGCCGGCCGGGACCTTCGGCCCTGCCGCGCCGGGCCCTTCGGAGGGAGGATCGACGCATGGCACACGACACCGTCCACCAGTGCCCGTACTGCGAGCTCCGCTTCGCGTACCGGCCGGAGCTGGCCGATCACGTCGCCGCCGACCACCCCCGGCCGGTCGACGATGACCTGCCGGCCGCCACCGCACCCGCCGGGACCATCACCGTCCCGCTCGACCCCGCCCACCCGCCGACCGTCGCCCTGCCGGTCGCCATCGCTCTGGCCCGCCCGACGGGCCTGGCCGTCGAGATCGTGGCCGCCCCCGCCGTCGGCCTGCCGACCGCGCCCTACCTCGCCGCGGCCCGCCGGCGGGTCGTCGAGGCCGGCGTCGTCGCCGTCCGAGCCGTCGAGCTGATGGGCGACGCCGCCGCGGCGATCGTCGCCCATGCCGCCACCGGCCGCACCCGGCTCCTCTGCCTGTCCACCCACGCCTGGGGCGTGGTCGGCAAGGGGGCGCTGGGCAGCGTCAGCGACCGGATCGTCCGCAGCTCTCCCGTCCCGGTCGTCCTCGTCGGCCCCGCCGTCCTGCACCCCGGGCAACCGATCCGTCGGGTGCTGGCCGGCGTGGACGGCTCGACGCTGTCCCGCCAGGCGGTCGACGTCGCCGCGGCCTTGGCCGGCCGGTTGGGCGCCCGGTTCGACCTCGCCTACGTCGTCCGGCCCAACGACCCCTACGACGACGCGCCCGACGCCGCCCTGCTCTGGGGCGAGCAGCACCTGCAGCCCCCGTGGGACTACGAGGTCGTCCACGGCGACGACCCGGCCCGCACGCTGGCCGACTTGGCGGGCCAGGCCGGCGACACGCTGGTGGCGGTCGGCACGCACGGCCGCACCGGCCTGCCCCTCGCCGTCCTCGGCAGCGTGGCCGTCGGCCTCGCCGACCAGTGCACCGGGCCGGTCCTCGTCCTGCCGGCGACGGCGGCCCCCGGCGCCGGCACCACCGGCACCACCGACATGGCCACAGCCACCCCACGGCGCGCCGCTCCCGTGGAGGGAGAGCAGTGATGGCCCCGGCCGGCCGGCACCAGGTCGTCGTCGGGGTGGACGGGTCGCCGCACGCCCGCCTCGCCATGCGATGGGCCTCGCGCTTCGCCCTCCTCCTCGACGCCGACGTCACCGCGGTCCACGGCACCGGCCTCCTCGACCACGTGGACGGGCGACTCGTCCCCGCCCACGCCCACATCGACGAGATCCGTCGGGCCCTCGAGGAGGAGTGGTGCGGCCGCCTGGACCGCACGCACCTGCCGCACCGCGTCGAGGTCGTCGAGCGGCCGGCCGTCGACGCCCTGCTGGCCGCCGCCCACGAGGGGCCCACCGATCTGGTCGTCGTCGGCACCCGAGGGCGCGGCATCCCCCGCGCCCAGGCCCTCGGCAGCACGGCACTGCAACTGCTCCGGCAGGCGACGGTGCCCGTGCTCGTCGTCCCGGGGCCCTCCGGCGACCGCTCGGTCGAGCTGCGCCGGCTCGTGATCGGGGTCGACGGGTCCGTGGCGGCCCAGGCCGCCCTCCTCTGGGCCTCGGGCCTGGCCTGCCTCACCGGCGCCCGCTGCGAGGTGGTGGCCGTCGCCGAGGACGACCCGGTCTTCCCGCTGGGCACGGCCGCCACCGTGACCGCCGCCGGCGAGGAAGACGCCCCCGACCGCCTGCGGGCGATTGCGGAGCAGGCCTGCGAGTCCCTGCGTGACCTGGGAGTGACCTGCGAGGTGACGGTCCGCCGCGGCACGGCCGCCGACGCCCTGCTCGGCGTGGCCCGCGACCGGCACGCCGACCTCGTCGTTGTGGGCAGCTCCGGCGAGGGCTCGGCCGGCAACCCGCTGCTCGGCTCCGTCAGCCGCCAGGTCGCCCACGACGCCGGCCGCCCGGTCGCCGTCGTGCCGCACCCCGGGCACCGCCACCCCGGCGCCCACCACCCGGCATCGGCAGCGACCGCCGGCCGGCGCTCGTGACCCCCGTCGAGGACTGGAGAAGACCATGGACGAGATCGTCGTCGGCATGGACGGCTCGCCCGGAGCGGCCGCCGCCCTCCGCTGGGCCGTGGCGGAGGGCCGGTTCCGCGACCGCCCGGTGACCGCCGTGATGGCCTGGGGCCTGCTCGACCAGCACCACCCGGGCGGCGACCGCCACTTCGACCCCGACTACGGCGACGAGATGGCCGGCAAGGCGCTGGCCGCCGACGTCGAGGCGGCGCTGGGCGCCGAGGCGGCCGCCGACGTGGGTCGCCGGACGGTCTGCGACCTCCCGGCCGCCGCCCTGCTCGACGCCTCGGACGGGGCGGAGATGATCGTCGTGGGCGCCCGAGGCCTGGGCGGCTTCCGGTCCCTTCTGCTGGGCTCGGTCAGCGACCAGGTCCTGCACCACGCCACCTGCCCGGTCGCCGTGGTGCGGGTCGGCGCCGAGGACGGCGACGGCCGCGGCGGCCCGGTGGTCGTCGGCATCGACGGCTCAGCCTCCGCCGGCGGCGCCCTGCGATGGGCGATCGCCGAGGCCCGCGTCCGCGACGTCCCGCTCCTGGCCGTCCACGCCTGGCAGCCGGCGTTCGTCGGGGGCGACGCTTTCCTCCCCGTGCCGGCCGAGTCCGACGCCATGGACGAGTCCGCCGGGCACCTGCTCGAACGGTCCCTCGCCGCCGAGGACACCAGCGGCGTCACCGTGCGGACGGTGCGGGAGTGCTCCGGCGCCGCCACCGCCCTCCTCGACGCCGCCACCGAGGCTTCCCTCGTCGTGGTCGGCTCGCGTGGCCAGGGCGGCTTCGCCGGCCTGCTGCTCGGGTCGGTCAGCCAGCACGTCGCCCGCCACGCCCCGTGCCCCACCGTTGTGGTGCCCCATGACCGGTGACACGCCGCACCCGGATCCGGCGGGGCCGCCCTAGAGCGGCGCCCGCCAGCAGGCCTGCGTGCCCCCGCCCGAGGGGGCCGGGCGGAGCGCGAACGTGCCGCCCGCCCGGGCGGCGCGCTCGCGCAGGTTGCGCAGCCCGTGGCCGCCGCCCGGGGCCCCGGTCGGACCGCCCTCACCGGGGCCGCCGTCGCCGGTGCCGGCGGTGCCGCCGCCGGGGCCGACCCCGTCGTCGGTGACCGTCACCTCGATGTGGCCCGCGTCGACCAGCACCTCGACCTGCACCTTCGTCGCCCGGGCGTGGCGGGCGACGTTGGCGAGCGACTCGCGGATGACGTTGAGCAGGTGCTCCTCCATCGCCTCGCCGACGGCGGCGTCGATCGGCCCGTCGAAGCGCACGACGGGGTCGAAGCCCAACGCCGGCGCCTGCTCGGACGCCACGGCGAGCACCTCACGCCGGACGCTGTGGTCGCTGAACGTCACCGGTTGCAGTTCGAAGATGACCGAGCGCACGTGCCGAACGGTCACGTCGAGGTCGTCGACGGCCTGCCGGATGCGGTCCGACATCTCGGGCCACCCGTCCGACATCCGCCCGGCCACGCCCTGCAGCATGAGGCCCGTGGCGAACAGCCGCTGGATGACGGTGTCGTGCAGGTCCCGGGCGATCCGCTCGCGGTCCTCGAACAGCGCCATCTCCTGGACCCTGGCGGCCAGGCGGGCGTTCTCGATCGCCACGCCGGCCGCCGCCGCCAAGCCGACGACTAGCTCCTCGTCGACGTCGGTGAAGACCTCGCCGTCGGCCTTCTCGGTCAGGTAGAGGTTGCCGAACACCTCGCCCCGCACCCAGATCGGCACGCCGAGGAACGACGTCATGTGCGGGTGGTTGGGCGGGAACCCGTAGCTGTCCGGGTGCTCGGTCAGGTCGGGCAGCCGCAGGGGCCGGGGGTCGACGATCAGCTTGCCGAGGATGCCGTGGCCCTCCGGGAGGTCGCCGATGACGGCCCGCCCTTCCTCGTCGATCCCGACGGTGATGAACTCGGCCAGCCACTTCCGCTCGGTGTCCAGCACGCCGACGGCCCCGTACCGGGCGTCGACCAGCTCCACCGCCGTCTCGACGATCCGCCGGAGCACGAGCGGCAGGCTGAGCTCGGACCCGAGCGCCATCACCGCCTCGAGAAGACGGCGAAGCTGCTTCGCCCCTGCGACCTCGGCCATCGCCGGCATAGTACGGGTCGGGTCAGGCGACGACCGCGGTGGCCCTCACCCGGCCACGCTTGCTCGCGCGGTTTTGAACGACGATTCAATCCATAGGACCTACGATGCAGGCCGTGAACCGACCCCCGCTGGCCGGGCTGCGCATCGTGGAGTGCTCGATGCTCGGCCCCGCCGCCGTCACCACGTACCTCGCCGACATGGGCGCCGACGTCATCAAGGTCGAGCCCCCGGGCGGCGACTACGTGCGCCGGATGACCTGGCCCATCGTCGAGGGGGTGTCGCTGATGCACCTCCACCTCAACCGGGGCAAGCGGTCGGTGACGCTCGACCTGCGACGGCCCGAGGGCCGGGAGGTGTTCCTCGACCTGGTGCGGGGCGCCGACGCGGTCGTCGAGGCCATGCGCCCGGGCGGGCTCGAGCGGCGGGGCCTGGGCTTCGACGTCCTCCGGGACGCGAACCCCCGGGTGGTCCTCGTGTCGATCTCGGGCTTCGGCTCGACCGGCCCGTACCGCGACATGCCGAGCCACGGCATCGCCTACGACACCTGGGCCGGGCTGGTCACGCCCGCCGTCGACGGCGAGGGCCACACCTACCTGCCCGAGCAGCCCTCGGTCGGCATCCACGCCGGGCCGCTGTTCGGCGCGCTGGGCATCCTCGCCGGCGTGCTGGCGGCCCGCGAGACCGGCGAGGGGTCGCGCTACGAGGTCGCCCAGTCCGACGCCGCCGCCGCCGTCGACTGGCTCCGCAGCGAGACGTGGAAGGCCTACGAGCGGCCCGAGGACGAGGTCACCGGCAACGCCTCCGACGGCTACGCCCGCCGGGCGCCCGGCACGGGCGGCATGCGCGACGCCGTGCGGTACCAGGTCTACGGGTCCAAGGACGGCCACGTCCTGTTCCAGGCGTCCGAGCGGGCGTTCTGGGAGTCCTTCTGCCGCGGGGTCGACCGCGACGACCTGTTCGCCCGCTACCCCGGCGAGCCCGTGGCCGACCACGCCCGGGGCAACCGGACGCTCCAGGCCGAGCTCCGGGCCATCTTCCGGCAGCGAACGACGGCCGAGTGGGTGGCGTTCGGCATGGCCCACGACACGCCGATCGCGCCGGTCAATTCGCCGCGGACCCTGGCCGACGACCCCCAGTTCGCCGACCGGCTGGGCTTCCTCCCCCGGGAAGTGCTGGGCGCCGAGCAGCTGCCCCTGCCCCTCAAGGTGGTCGACGGCGAGCTGCCCGTGCCGGCCATGGCGCCGACGCCCGGCCAGCACACCGACGACGTGCTGCGGGAGACGCTCGGCTATGCCGCCGGCCGCATCGCCGACCTCCGGGCCACCGGCGCCTTGGGCTGACGGCTGCATATTTTATACGATCATGCCGATGCACCTCCGCGACTCGCCGACCGAGGGGGGCTTCCGGGCCGAGCTGCGCCGCTGGTTGGCCGAGACCGTCCCGGCGCAGGCGCCCCCGCCCGACCCGCACGACTGGGCCGCCCGGCGCGCCCGCGACACGGCCTGGCAGCGGCTGCTCCACGACGCCGGCTACGCCGGGATCAACTGGCCGAAGGAGTTCGGCGGGCGGGGCGCCACCCCGGCCGAGCACCTGATCCTCCTGGAGGAGGCGGCCCGGGCCGGGGCGCCCGACGTCGGCCTCAACTTCGTCGGCCTGCTCCACGCCGGCCCCACGCTCATCATGGAGGGCCGGCCCGACCAGCAGGCCGAGCACCTGCCCCGGATCCTGCGCGGCGAGTCGGTGTGGTGCCAGGGCTTCTCCGAGCCCGAGGCCGGCAGCGACCTCGCCAGCCTGCGCACAAGGGCGGTGCGCGACGGCGACCACTACGTCGTGACCGGCCAGAAGGTGTGGACGTCCTACGCGACGGCCGCCGACTACTGCGAGCTGCTGGTCCGCACCGATCCCGACGCCCCGAAGCACCGCGGCATCACCTGGCTGATCATGCCGATGGACGTGCCGGGCGTCGAGGTCCGGCCCCTGCGCACGATCGAGGGCAGCGACGAGTTCGCCGAGCTCTTCCTCGACGAGGTGCGGATCCCGGTGGCCAACCGGGTCGGCGCCGAGAACGACGGCTGGCGCGTCGCCCAGGTCACCTTCAGCTTCGAGCGGGGCACGGCGTTCGTCAGCGAGATGCTCGACGCCATGAACCTGGTCGAGGGCCTGGCCGGCCTCGCCCGCCGGGTGCCCCGCGGCGCCGGCACCGCGTGGGACGACGCCGGCATCCGCCGCGAGCTGGGCGTCGTCGCCGCCGAGCTGGACGCCCTGTGGGCCACGACCAAGCGCAACGTCAGCCGGGCCGGCACGGGCACGCTCCCGGTCGCCGGCGGGTCGGCTTTCAAGCTGGCCTACGCCGACACCCGGCACCGGCTGGGCGACCTGGCGATGCAGGTGCTCGACGGCTCGGCCCTCGCGCTCGGCGAGCTGCCCGGCCTGGGCAACGCCGCCCAGGTGCACGGCGAGCTGCACTCGCTGGCCGTGAGCATCGCCGCCGGCACCTCGCAGATCCAGCGGAACATCCTGGCCGAGCGCGTCCTCGGCCTCCCCAAGGAGCGCTGACATCCACCTCGACCTCGACGCCGACCAGGTCGCCCTCCAGGAGGGCGTCCGCACGTTCTGCGCCGGCCGCTTCCCGCCCGCGGTGGTGCGGGCGTCCGCCGACGGGCTGGACCGCGACCGCTGGCGGGAGCTGGCGGAGCTGGGTGTGTTCGGCCTGACCCTCCCGGAGGCCGACGGCGGGACGGGCCTCGCCGCCGCCGACGCCGTCGTCGTGTTCGAGGAGCTGGGGCGCGCCGTCGTCCCGGGGCCGCTGGTGGCCTCCTCGCTCGCCGCCGGGGCGGTCCCCGGTGTGGTCGGGGGCGACACGGTCGTGACGCTGGTCGGGCCCGGCCCGGGCGGGCCGGGCTCCCCCGTGCTCGTGGAGCACCTCGACGCCGCCGACGTGGTGCTCGTCCTCCCCGGCGACGGCACCGACGGCGACCGCGGCGACGGCACCGACGGCCCGATCACCGCCGTCGACGCCGCCGCCGTGCGGGCCGCGGCCCGCAGCGTCGAGCCGCTCGACCCGGCAACGCCGGTGAGCCTGGTGGAGGCGCTGCCGGCCGGCGACCCGGTCCCCGGCCTCGACGCCGCCGGACTCCGGCGGTCCGGCTCGTTGCTCACCACCGCCCTGCTCCTCGGCATCGCCGAGGCAACGACGGGCCTCGCCCTGTCCTACGCCCAGGAGCGCACGCAGTTCGGCCGGGCCATCGGCTCCTTCCAGGCCGTGAAGCACCTGGTCGCCGACATGTTCGCCCGCACCGAGGTGGCCCGTGCCGCCGCCTACGCCGCCGGCGTCCTCGTGGACGAGCCCGACCAGGGCGACGCCGCCCGGGCCGTGGCCGCCGCCCGCGTCATGGCCACCCGGGCCGCCGTCGCCAACGGGAAGGCGTGCATCCAGGTCCACGGCGGCATCGGCTTCACGTGGGAGGCCGACCCCCACCTGTTCCTCAAGCGGGCCTGGGCCCTCGCCCCCCGCTTCGGCTCGCTCGACGAGGCCGCCGAGGAGGTGGCCCGCCACCTGCTCGCGGCGGGCCGTCCGGCCGGCCCGGCGGGGGGCGACACCTAGGATCGCGTAGTGGCCGGCCCCGACCCCACACGCTCGCCCGACCGTCCCGGTGCCGCCCCGGCGGCACTGCCGAGCGACGGCGTCGAGAAGCGCCGCAGCAGCGGCGACCTGGCCGCCGACTACATCCGGCGCCTCATCTTCGACGGCGTGCTGCGCCCGGGCGACAAGGTCAACCAGGACGAGATCGCCCGCACGCTCGGCATCAGCCGCATCCCCGTGCGCGAGGCGCTCATCGGCCTCGAGCGGGCCGGCGCAGTCACGATCGAGATCCACCGGGGGGCGTTCGTCAGCCCCTTCGACGCCGCCGCCATCCAGGACCACTACGACCTCTACGGGACCGTCTACGGCTTCGCCGCCGTGCGGGCGCTCGGCCGCGGCGGCCCCGCCGTCGTGGCCGAGCTGGCCCGCCTCGCCGACGGTCTCGCCGTCGAGGACGACCCGGAGGCGTTCGGCCGGCTCGTCATCGCCTTCCACGGGCGCGTGGTCGCCGCGGCCCGCTCGCCGCGGCTGAAGGTCGTGCTCCAGGCCATGGCGGGGCTGGTGCCGGGCTCCTTCTTCGCCGTCGTGCCCGAGGCCGTCGAGATCGAGCGCCGGGGCATCCGCGCCATCGTGGCCGCGTTCCAGGCGGGCGACGCCGCCCGGGCGGCCGCCGAGTACGACCGCACGATGGGCGCGGTCGGCGAGGCGGTCGTGCGCGTGTTCGAGGCCCGGGGCCTCCTGGCCGAACCGGCCGTTAGCACGCCGCCGACCCCCGCCTGACCGGCGCCGACCCCCGGCTGACCGGCGCTCACCCCTGCCAGGTGGCGACCAGCTCGGCCGTCGTGGTGAGCGTGGCCACGAGGCCGAGGCTGTTCGCCACCACGGCCTCGCCGTAGGCGACCGGCACGCCGGCCACGGCATCGGTCGGCAGGACGACCTGGTAGGAGCGGGCGACGGCCTCGAACACGAGGTGCGGGATCGCGATGTTGAGCGACACGCCGGCGACCACGAGCGTGGTCACGCCCTCGTTGCGCAGCAGGCCGTCGAGCGGCCCGGCGCCGAGCGGCGAGAGGCCGTAGTAGCGGGGCAGGACCACGTCGCCGTCGGCGGGCCCCAACGCCGCCACCGGGCGGACGGCGTCGGCCCCGGCCGCGGTGAGCACGCCGGCGCGGCGGGCGCCGGCGAACAGCCGGGCGTTGCGGTTGGCGCCGAAGCCGCCGGGCAGGGTCTCGGCCGTGGCGTGGATCACCCGGACGCCGGCGGCGCGGCCGGCGGCGAGGAGGTGGGCGAGGGCGCCGACGAGCCCCACCTCCTCGGCGGCCGCCGCCAGCGCCGGGAGGCCGGCACCGGCGCCGACGACGCCCTCCTGCACCTCCTGGACGACGACGGCGGTGTGCGCAGGCCGCACGAGCGACGCCAGCTCCACGGGCACGGTGTCACCGGAACCGGAGGCCGACGGCCCCCGTCCCGAGCAGGTCCTCGGACACCACCCGGCCGAGGGCGGTGGCGTCCCAGCGCTGCTCCCCCGCCGCGGCGGTGGCGGCCTCGCGCCAGCCGTGCATCCACACGAGGCGGTCGTGGATGGACCGGATGACCTGGCCCGTCATCAACCCCGACTCGTCGCTGGCCAGCCACGCCACCAGCGGCGAGCTGTTGCCGGGATCCATCGGCTGCCATTCGCCCTCGGGCACCTCGTCGGTCTCGACGACGGGCGGCGCGCCGGGCATCGTGGCGGTGAGGCGGGTGGCGCCGGAGGGGCCGATGGCGTTGGCCGTCACCCCGTAGGCCCGCAGCTCGATGGCGAGGGTCTGGGTCAGGCCGACGATGGCGGCCTTGGCGGTGGCGTAGTTGGACTGGCCGAAGTTGCCGGTGAGCCCGGCGCCGGACGTCGTGTTGATGATCCGCCCCACCACCCGCTCCCCCGCCTTGGCCCGGCCGCGCCAGTGCGCGGCGGCGTGGTGCGAGCAGCTCCACGTGCCCCGCACGTGCACGCGCATGACGACGTCGAAGTCGTCGGGGCTCATGTTCCAGATGGCGGCGTCGCGGGCGATGCCGGCGTTGTTGACCAGCACGTCGAGGTGGCCCCACGTGTCCACCGCCTTCTGGACCAGCGCGCCGGCCTTCTCGTGGTCGCCGACGTCGCCGTAGTCGGCCAGGGCCTCGCCGCCGGCCTTGGTGATGAGGGCGACGGTGTCGTCGGCTGCGTTGCCCGACCCCTCGCCCCGCACCGACCCGCCCAGGTCGTTGACCACGACGGCGGCGCCGTGCCGGGCCAGCTCGAGGGCGTGCGCGCGGCCGATGCCGTGCCCCGCCCCCGTCACGATGGCGACCTTCCCCTCGAGCATCCTCATGACGTCGTGGCTCCTCCGTCGGTCGTGAGCGCCTGGCGCAGCACGAACTTCATGACCTTGCCGTTCGGGTTGATGGGCAGGGCGTCCACGACCTCGACCCGGCGCGGCACCTTGAAGTTGGCCATGCGCTCGCGGCACCAGGCGACGACCTCGTCCCCGTCCACCGTGGCGCCGGTGCGGGGCACGACGAAGGCGGCGCCCACCTCGCCGAGGCGGTAGTCGGGCGCGCCGACGACGGCGACCTGCGCCACCCCCGGGTGCCGCAGCAGCGCCGCCTCGACCTCGGCCGGGTACACGTTGAACCCGCCGACGATGAACATGTCCTTCTTGCGGTCGGTGATGCGAATGTTCCCGTCCGCGTCGAGCAGGCCGATGTCGCCCGTCCGGAGCCAGCCGTCGGCGTCGATCGCCGCCGCGGTGGCCTCCGGGTCGTCGACGTAGCCTCGCATGACGTTGTAGCCCCGCACGAGGATCTCGCCGGGCCCGCCGCCGGGCACGTCCGTCCCGTCCTCGTCGACGATGCGGACCTCGACGCCCGGCAGGGGCTTGCCCACGGTGGTGGCGATGACCTCGGGCGGGTCGTCCCAGCGGCACACGCTCACCGTGCCCGTGGTCTCGGTGAGCCCGTAGCCGGTCACGACGTTCTCGAACCCCAGCTCGGCGAGCATCCGCTCGATGACGGACACGGGGACGACCGCGGCGCCGGTCACCGACAGGCGCAGCGACGACAGGTCGAACGACGGCAGGTCGGGGTGGTCGAGGATCGTCTGGAAGACCGTCGGCGGCCCCGGGAGGAAGGTCACGCGTTCCTCGGCGACCCGCGCCATCACCGTCGGCACGTCGAACACGGCCTGGGGCAGCACGGCGGCGCCGGTCAGGACCGAGGCGAGCAGCCCCGCCTTCAGTCCGGAGGTCTGGAAGAAGGGGAACACGACCAGGTAGCGGTCGTCGGCCCGCAGGCCCACCAGGTCGGCCCACACCTGGTAGACGCACACGCTCGGCCCGTGGGCGACCATCGCCCCCTTGGGGGCACCGGTCGTCCCGGAGGTGAACATGATGTCGGACACGTCGTCGGGCCCGACGGCGGCGGCCCGGCGGTCGGCCTCCCCCCGGGCCTCGGCGGTCGAGCGGGCCAGGAAGTCCGGCCAGGCGGTGGCGCCCGCCGGGGCGTCCCCGCCGAGGACCACGCGCTCGCCGAGGGCATCGAGGCCCGCGACGCCGTCGAGTTGGGCCAGCAGGTCGGTGCCGGCGGCGTCGGTGACGGTGAGCAGCAGCCGGGCGCCGGACGTGCGCAGCACCTGGCCGGCCTCCTCGCCCTTGTAGCGGGAGTTCAGCGGCACCAGCACGCAACCGGCCAGGTACGTGCCGAACGACGCCACCGCCCAGTCGACGCTGTTCGGCGCCCACAGGGCCACCCGGTCGCCGGGCGCGAGGCCGGAGACGACCAGCGCCCCGGCCACCGCGCGGGCCTCGTCCAGCAGGTCGGCGTAGGTCAGGCGGCGCCCGTCGCCCACCAGGGCGTCACGCCCGGCGTGGGTGGTGGCGGCGTGCTGCAACGCCCCCGGGAGGGTGTCCATCGGCACATTGCATATAATATTCACAACGTCCGCCGCCAGGGAGGGCCTGTGACCTCGACCGCTCCGGCCGCCACCGCGGCCGCCATCCGGATCCCGAAGATCGTGAGCGTCGACGACCACGTGGTCGAGCCGGCTCACGTGTGGCACCAGTACCTGCCGGCCGCCTACCGCGACCGCGGCCCGCGCATCGAGCGCCGGGGCATCGCCGGCATGCGCCACGTCGGCGGCGGGCACTACGAGCAGGCCTTCGACGACGACGCCCCGCACAAGGCCGACTGCTGGGTGTTCGAGGACCTCGTCTACATCCACAAACGCCACGTCGCCGCCGTCGGCTACTCGCGCGACGAGATGACGATGACCCCGATGACGTACGACGAGATGCGGCCGGGCTGCTACGACCCGGTGGCCCGCGTCGAGGACATGGAGCTCAACCACGTCGAGGCGTCGCTGTCGTTCCCGACGTTCCCGCGCTTCTGCGGCCAGACCTTCACCGAGGCCGAGGACCACGACCTCGGCCTGGCCTGCGTGCGGGCCTACAACGACTGGATGGTCGAGGAGTGGTGCGGCGACTCGGGCGGCCGACTCGTCCCCCTCACCATCGTCCCGCTGTGGGACGCGGAGCTGGCCGCCGCCGAGGTCCGCCGTAACGCGGCGCGGGGCGTGCGGGCCGTGTGCTTCAGCGAGATCCCGCCCCACCTGGGGCTGCCGTCGATCCACTCGGGCGCGTGGGACCCGTTCTTCGCCGCCTGCGCCGACACGAGCACGGTCGTCGCCATGCACATCGGCTCGTCATCGCGCATGCCGGCCACCTCGCCCGACGCTCCCAACGCCGTCGCCGCCACGCTGAGCTTCAACAACGCCATGGCGTCGATGAGCGACTGGCTGTTCTCGGGGAAGCTCATCCAGTTCCCGACGCTCACCCTCGCCTACAGCGAGGGCCAGATCGGCTGGATCCCCTACATCCTCGAGCGGGCCGACACGGTCTGGCAGGAGCACCGGGCCTGGGGCGGCGTGGCCGAGACGATCCCGGAGCCACCGTCGACCTACTACTACCGCCAGGTCTACGGCTGCTTCTTCCGCGACCAGCACGGCATCGACGCCCTCGACAAGGTGGGCGCCGACAACATCACGTTCGAGACCGACTACCCCCACACCGACTCGACGTGGCCGAACACCAAGGCCGTCGCCGAGGAGCTGATGGCGGGCATCCCGCAGGACGTGGTGGACAAGGTCATGCGCACCAACGCGGTCCGCATGCTCGGCCTCGACCTCGACTGAGCGGCCCGGCCCACCATGCTCGCCGAGACGGTGCGCGCGGCCGGCCGACGCTTCGGCGACCTGCCGGCGTTCGTCGCCGCCGACGGCAGGCCGCTGACCTACCGGGCACTCGACGCCCGCGCCCACGCCGTGGCCGCCGGCCTCGCCGCCCGCGGGGTCGGCGAGGGCGACCGTGTGGCCCTGCGGCTGCCGTCGGCCCCCGCCTACGTGGTCGCCTACGCCGCCGCCGCCAAGCTCGGGGCCGTCACGGCCGGGGTCAACCCGCGCCTGGCGCCGCCCGAGCAGGAGGCGCTGGCGGCGCTGGCCGACCCGGCCGTCACGCTCGTCCACGAGGACGAGGTGGCCGCACTCGAGGCCGCGGGACGGCGCGCCCTCGACCGGCACGCCGGGCCGCCCCCGCTCGCGCCGGACGAGGACCGGCCGGCGGCGCTGGTGTTCACCTCCGGCACGACCGGGCGGCCCAAGGCGGCGATCTTCGCCGGCCGCCAGATGCGGGCGGTGGCCGTCGCCGACACCGGCGGCACGTGGGCCGACGGCCCCGGCCCGGCCATGCTCGGCTCGACGCAGTTCGCCCACGTCGGCTTCATGACCAAGCTGCCGTGGTACCTGCGCCGCGCCACGCGGACGCACCTGCTCGCCCGCTGGCGGGCCGACGACGCCCTGCGCACCATCGCCGCCGAGCGGATGCCGTCGATCGGCGCCGTCGCCCCCCAGCTCGCCCTCATGGCCCGTTCGCCCGAGGCCGGGCGCCACGACTGGTCCCACGTGGCCCTGGTGGTCGCCGGCGGCGCCGCCTCGCCGCCGGCGCTGGTGGAGGAGGTCCGCCGGACGTTCGGCGCCGGCTACTCCATCCGCTACTCCTCCACGGAGTCGGGCGGCTGCGGCACGGCCACGGCTCCCGGTGCCGACGACGAGGAGGCCATGCACACGGTCGGGCGGCCCCGCAGCGGTGTGGCGGTCGAGGTGCGCGACGCGGCCGGCCGGCCCTGCGCCCCCGGCGAGGTCGGCGAGCTGTGGCTCCGCTCGCCCACCCAGATGGTCGGCTACTGGCGTGACCCGCTCGCGACCGCCGCCACGCTGGTGGACGGGTGGGTTCGCACCGGCGACCTGGCGTCGGTCGACGCCCGGGGGTGCGTCCGCCTGGCGGGCCGGCGGGACGACATGTACGTGCGGGGCGGCTACAACGTCCACCCCGCCGAGGTCGAGGCCCACCTCGCCGGCCACCCCGACGTGGCCGAGGCGGTGGTGGTTCCCCGCCCCGACCCGGTCATGGGGTCGGTCGGCGTGGCGGTCGTCGTCCCGGCGGCGCACCGGCCGGCGCCCCGCCTCGAAGACCTGCGGGCCTGGCTCGCCCCGAACCTGGCCCGGGACAAGCTGCCCGAGGCGCTGCGGGTCGTGCCGGCCCTGCCGCTCACCCCCATGCTCAAGGTGGACCGGCGCCGGCTCGTGGCCGACGAGGCCGCCGGCGACGAGGCCACCGGGAACGTCGCCCGGCCGGCGGGCGGCTAGCCGTGCGGCTCGGTCCCCACGATCGACACGAAGCTCACCATCTCGCCCGGGTAGCCGCCGAGGTTGTGGGTCAGGGCCAGCGAGCGCTCGCCCACGGTGGCGATGCGGCGCTCGGCCGGCGCCTCGCCCCGGAGCTGCAGCCAGGCCTCGAACATCATGCGGAGGCCGCTCGCCCCCACCGGGTGCCCGAACGACTTCAGGCCGCCGTCGGGGTTGATCGGGAGGTCGCCGTCGCGGTCGAACGTGCCGGCCAGCACCTCCTTCCACGCCGTGCCCCGGTCGCAGAAGCCCATGTCCTCGGCGAGGACCATCTCGGTGGGCGTGAAGCAGTCGTGGACCTCGGCCATGGCCAGCTCGGCCCGGGGGTCGGTCACCCCGGCCTGGGCGTAGGCGTCGGCGGCGCTGGCGGCCACCTCGGGGAACGTCGTGTAGTCGTAGTCGGGGTCGGTCAGGCCGGCGCCGTTGCCGGAGACCAGCGACAGCGCCTTCACGTACAGGGGACTGTCGGTGTAGCGGTGGGCGTCCTCGGCGTGGACCACGATCGCCGCCGCCGATCCGTCCGCCACGCCGGCGCAGTCGAACACCGACAGCGGTCCCGCCACGGCGGGCATGGCGCAGATGCGGTCGACCGAGGTCTCCTTGCGGAACTGCGCACGCGGGTTCACGGCGCCGTTGGCGTGGTTCTTGACCGCGATGCGGGCCAGCGCCCGGCGCAGCTCGTCGGGGTCGACGCCGTAGCGCTCGGCGTAGGCCGGGGCGACCATCGAGAACATCGCCGCCGCCGTCAGCGTCCGCTGGGTGCCGTCGGCCGGGATCGGGAAGGCGTTGAGGCCCTGGTGGCCGCTGTCCTTCACCTTCTCGACGCCGACCGCCATGGCCACGTCGTAGGCGCCCGAGGCCACGGCGTAGGCGGCTTGGCGCAGGGCCTCGGAGCCCGTGGCGCACATGTTCTCGACCCGGGTCACCGGCTTGCCCACGAGCCCGAGCGGCTTGGACAGGACCATGCCGCTCATGCCCGACTGCGCGGTGCCGAGCCAGAAGGCGTCGACGTCGTCCTTGCCGATGCCGGCGGACGCGAACGCCTCGCCGGTGGCGTCGAGGAGTAGGTCGTCGATGCCCTTGTCCCAGTGCTCGGCGAAGCGGGTGCAGCCCATCCCCACGATCGCCACCCGGTCGCGGATGCCGTGCGACGCCATGTCAGCGCTCCTCCCCCGCCCGGAGCGGCCGGGCCTTCCAGAAGTAGTTGTGGACCCCTTCGGCGGTGAACAGCCGCCGGAACGTCATCTCGACCCGGTCGCCGATGCCCACGCCGGTGGCCTCGACGTCCGTGAGCTCGACCGGCAGGCGCCCGCCGCCGTCGAAGTCGACGACGGCGAAGACGACGGGCGGCGACGGCGAGTAGGCCAGCCGGTCGACGGTCGAGGTCGCCACCGTGCCGACGGCGTCGGCCATGGGCCGGGGCCGGTCGTCGCCGGGCGCCGGGGGCAGGTGGACCGCGCCCTCGGCGGACTCGGAGGCGACGAAGCCGAACTTCCAGGCCCGGGACCGGTCGGCGGCAGGCGCCGACGGCCTGGCCGGCAGCGGGCGGCGGGGCGGCTCGACCGGCAGGTAGCCGCGCCAGGCCAGGTAGGTGCCGTAGGCGACGGCGCCACCGGCGTCGAGCTGGGCGGCCACCGGCCGGGCCGGGCGGCGCCCGGCCAGGGCGCCGGTCGTGCGGAACAGGACCACGTCGGCCCCGTCGGCCAGCGCCACGAGCGCCACCACCTTGCCAGGCCCGTCTGCGTCGTCGATGGCGCCGTCGTCGTCGGCGCGGGCCGCCGTGTCGGTGCCGGAGAGGTCGTCGAGGGCGGCCGCCAGGAGCAGCAGGGGCTGGGCGGCGCCCGTCTCGCCCACCTCGGCGGCGAGGCGGCCGGCGGTGGAGCCGGCGCCCGGCACGCGGTCGGCGACGCCGAGGCGGGACACCAGCGTGGTGCCGGCCCGGGCGTGGGCGGCGGCCACCAGGACCACGTCCACCTCGTCGGCGCCGACGCCGGCGTCGGCCAGGGCGTCCGCCCAGGCCCGCGCGCCCAACTCGGCGTAGCGGCCCTCGCCGAAGCGCTCCTCCCAGTGGGTGGAGTGGGCGTCGCCGGGCGTGCGCCAGCGGTCGAGG
>Ga0126306_10000037_pt1 | contig 35188 bp, 33 predicted proteins | sample Plot27_FD_92592 | JGI IMG/M metagenome (GOLD analysis project Ga0126306, IMG submission 92592) | Serpentine soil microbial communities from UC McLaughlin Reserve, CA, USA - Plot27 | ecosystem: Environmental > Terrestrial > Soil > Grasslands | place: USA: UC McLaughlin Reserve, Lake County... | reverse complement strand
AGGTAACGGTGGACGACGCGGTGGCCTTCCTGGCACGCTTCGGGAACGGGGCGACGGGGACCTTCGAGGCCACACGCCTCGCGCCCGGGCGCAAGAACCACAACTCCTTCGAGATCAACGGTACAAACGGCAGCCTCGCCTTCGACCTTGAGCGCATGAACGAGCTCGGGGTGTACTTCGAGGACGACGCGCCGGATGTGAAGGGTTTCCGGACCGTGCTGGTGACGGAGCCGGACCACCCCTACACGGCGGCCTGGTGGCCGCCGGGACACATCATCGGCTACGAACATACCTTCGTGCACACGATAAAGGACCTCCTGGGCGGGATAGCCGCTGGCAAGAGCCCAGCCCCGACCTTCCAGGACGGCTACCGCTGCCAGGCCGTGCTCGACGCCGTAGAACGTAGCGTCGAGGGCAAGACCTGGACGGAGCCCGCACCAATCGAGGCGGAGGCGCTCCAATAGAGTCGATGCGGCGCTTCCGTTACTCGTACGGCATCTCCGGCCGCTCGGCCGAAGAGGTCTCCGCGCCGATACACCGGCTGGCGAGGCTGGGCTACGACGCCGTCGAGCTCGGGGCGGAGTTGTCCCCGGCGGACGCGGGGATGGCCGTCAGCTCGATCTGTCCCAGCTTCACGGCCGGACGCGACCTTTCTCACCCCGACCCGCAGGTGCGTGAGAACGCAGTACGCTACCTCCATGAGGTAGCGGATCTCGCGCACGCTGTGGGGGCGCCCATGTTCATCATCGCTCCCACCGCGTTTCTCAGAAGCCAACCCCTCGCCTCGGAGGACCAAGAATGGGGTTGGGCGGTACAGAGCATCAGGGCCGCCGGCGAATACGCCGCCTCGGTGGGGGTCGGCCTGACGCTCGAGTGCTGGAACCGTTACGGTACCTTTCTCCTCAACAGGCTCGAGCAGGCGTCGCGAATGTGGCGCGAGACCGAGCTGCCGAACGGCGGCGTCCTGGCCGACACCTACCATATGAACATCGAGGAGAGGTTGTTGCCAGAGGCGATCCGGGATACGGGGGCCCTGATAAACCACGTCCACCTCTCGGATTCCAACCGCGCCGCCCCCGGTTTGGGCCACGTGGACTACGCGGGAGTCTTGCGAGCCCTTCTCGACATCGCCTACCCCGGGTACCTCACCTTCGAGCTGGACGCGCGGGCCGCCGCACGCTCTGGCGTCGTGCCGGCCGAAAGGCGAGACGACCCGGCAGGCTACCTTATGGAGCAGGGCATCCGGCACGTCAAACGGCTCGAGAACCGGCTCGAAGGAGCCTAACGAGATCAACTCAGACGTCGCTCAGTGCCGATGGTGCAGCCCGCAGAGGATGAGGTCGAGGCTGAACTCGAACTCCGCGTCGTAGTCTATGTTCTCTAACTTAAGAGGTCATCCGGGAAAGGCGGATCGTCGAGCTACATACGCTCGCAAAATCTGCGCTAACAAGGGCTCGTGCCGCGATTATTGGGCGAGAAGGTGGTGCTGTACGTGCTAGCCGCCGTTCAGACGGCGACCTCTCGCGAGTTCCGGCGCGAACTCCGTGGGCGATAGAAGCAGCAGAACACAGCGTATTCACCCAACGACCTAGAAGGGGTGTTCTCGGAAGTCCGCTACCCGCAAGCAACCCCCTAGCAATAGCAAAGATCACTCATTTAGGGGATGCGCCTAGTACTGGGCTCTTGCTGCCGTAGTGGCGTTATATAACGCAGCGGGGCTGATCACCCCGCCCTCTACACAAGGAGGTTGTGCCTATGAGGCGCATCATGATGTTGTTGACAGTGGTGACCACAGTGTTGGTGATGCTGGCCATGAGCGTCAGCCCGGCGTTCGCCAAGGGCTGCGGATGTCTCTCAACTGCCTATTTTCACTCTAACGGTCACTGCTTCAAGTCCGGCGGCTAAGCTAAGTATTTCTTGGGCCGGGGCGTAGTAGCCTCGGCCCTTCTTCTTACCCTTATTCCCTAGAGTGCCTAGAAGGGGGGTTCTCGGAACTTCGGATGCAGGATCTTGCATAGGTCAAGTCTCGAACTGACTGGGACCCCCATGTTCGCGTCGACCAGCCAGAGGCCGGACCACAACATAACGTGACGTTGGATGATCATGCCGATTTCTGCATAATCATCACTAACGCGAGACAACATGTTGGAAGCTTACCTCCCGATCACTGCCGTCGCCCAAGAAGGCCCGGAAAACTAAGTCAGGCAGTTTAGATTTTTGGGATTCGTACCAGCTCACGAGGAAACTCTCATTCGTAGAGACCCGCCTTCTGCTTCTGGCGCTCTATGGCGGATTTTACGCCGCGGGCGTCGGGGAGGGCCATGCGTTCCAGCTCGCGTTGGCGGCCGGCGTTGTCTACGATGGTGAGGGTACAGTTGATTACACCCCGTATCCGGACCGCCGAGACATCCCTGATGCTCAGGGCCTCGACGTTCTGTCCCTGCCACCCGCTGTACAGCTCCACCCTGTCGGTGTATACGGCTACGACGTTGTTGCCGCGCGCCGTCGCCTGGGTTATCGGTGGTTCCAAACGCTCTCCGTCCTGTTCGTCCCGAACACCCCCACCGCTACGCGGAAGGACCCTGAAGACGTGTTCCCCGAGGCCTTCCGTCGCAAACGCCGGCCGGGAACCCGGCCGGTGCGGTTATCCTATATCTTACGCCGCGCCCCCCGCCGGCTTCTCCACCGGGTCGGGCAGCGTGCTGCGCCCGTTGCCGTTCTGGTAGTCGGTGGCGACGAGGTCGGGGTAACCGTAGACCCCGTGCTCGTGGATGTCGAGACCATCGAGCTCCTGGTCCGGCTTGACCCGGATGCCGATGGTTGCCTTGAGGGTGGCGAAGACTGCCAGCGAGGCGAGGAACACGAAGCCACCGCAGGCGACGATGCCGAGGGCCTGTATCCCGAGCTGCGTGAAGCTGCCGCCGTAGAACAGACCCGGGCTGCCGATGGCCGCTAGGTCGGGGGTGGTGAAGAGGCCGCAGGAGAGCGTGCCCCAGATGCCGCCCATGCCGTGGGCCGCGATGGCCCCGAGCGGGTCATCCACCCCGATGCGGTCAACGTAGACGAGGGTCGCGTACATCACGACGCCGGCGATAAAGCCGATCACAATCGAGGCCCACGGGGCGACGAAGGCGCAGGGGGCGGTGATCGCGACGAGGGCTGCGATAGCGCCGTTGCCGCCCATGCCGACGTCGACGTTGCGCCGGTAGACGTAGCTCATCAGCATCGCCCCGAGCACGCCGGCGGCTGCGGCCAGGGTCGTGGTGAGGGCGATGTCCGCGATCTGGGGGGTAGCCGCCATCGTCGAGCCGGGGTTGAAGCCGTACCAGCCGACCCAGAGGATCAGGACGCCGAGCACGGCGAGCGGCATGTTGTGGCCGGGGATGGTAACGGGCCTACCCTCGTCGTCATACTTGCCGAGACGAGGGCCTAGGAGCAGGGTCCCTGCCAGCGCCGCCATCGCGCCCGAGAGGTGGACCACCGTAGAGCCGGCGAAGTCCTGCATCCCGAGCTCGGTCAGCCAGCCGCCGCCCCAGATCCAGTGCCCCACCAGCGGGTAGATGAGGCCGGCGAAGACGATCGCGAAGACGACGTACACGGCAAATTTGGTCCGCTCGAGCATGGTGCCCCACACGATCGCTAAGGAGACCGCGCAGAAGGCCACCTGGAAGAGAAACTTGGCCGAGAGCGGGACCTGCGTCCAGGAGAGCCCGGCGTACACATCGTTGACCGCACTGGCCGGCACGTTGAGGAACCAACCCTGCGTCCCGATGAGGGCGTTTCCGGTGCCGAAGGCGAGCGCGAAGCCCACCGCCCAGAACAGGAGGGCTGCGATCGCGAGGTTGACGAGTATTTTGGCGACAACGCTCCCGACGTTCTTCATCCGGGAGAAGCCGACCTCGAGCATCGCGAACCCCGCTTGCATGAAGAGCACCAGGACCGCCGCCACGATCACCCACACGGTGTCCATGGCGAGCGAGAGGTCCGCGACCGTAGGACCCTCCTGGGCGAGCGCCAGACCCGGTAGCGCGAGCACCAGCATAAGAACCGTCGTCGTCAATAAACCAAGCCTCCGCAAAAGTGTCCTCCTTCGAGCATAGAGTATGTTCTTCAGGAATATAGTCTATGCACCGTTCCCCGAGGGGTCTTTAGCCGGATGTACAAAGATGGGCGTCCCCGGAGGCGTCAGCGTTGCGCTCTAAGTACAAATTAGCTAGTCAGTCGGTGAACACTTAAGCTCGTCAACTTCTTGTCGTTCGGCTCTTGCTCGATCAGCGTTTGCGAGACGGCTTCCCGGTCGAAGCCTTGGTGGGCGCCGCGGAGCTACGGACCGCCGCTACTTTGCTGAGCCCAGCTGAAGTGCTATCTATCCGAGAAGCTGGAGGGTTGCTCGGGAAGGCGTCCAAGGAGTTGCATGGCCTTTATGCCGAGCGTCAGTTGTTCGCGGTCCTCGCTCTTGTCCACGTCGAGCCCGGTGAGTTCGCCGACGCGGTCGAGGCGGTAGCGGATGGTGTGGCGGTGGGCGAAGATGACGGTCGCGGTCTTGACGGTCGAGGCGTCGTTCTCGAGGTAGGTGGTCAAGGTGTGGACGAGCTCCGTGCCGTAGCGCGAGTCGTAGCGGACGACGGGCTCCAGGGTCTCACCGTAGAAAGCCTCGAGTTCCTCGGGGTTCTCCTGGAGGACCCGAAAGAGGAGCTTGTAGGTGCCGGTCCCCTCGAAGGTCGAGACGGAGGAGGGGCCGTGAATGCGGTGCCCGATCGCCAGTGCCACCTCCGCCTCGGAGTAGGCGTCGGGGAGCAGGGCTGGATCCCTCTTGTAGCGCCCGATCCCCACCGAGACCGTGAGGTCCGGCAAGAGTCCCTTTGCGTAGCGCTGTACGTTCCTCGCCAGCCGCTGCGCCAGCTCGGAGAGATCCTCCGGCTGCTCGGCCTCGGACGGGCCCAGGAAGAGTATGACGTTGTCGGAGCGGGGACCGAGGAGAAAGTTCGAGAAGAGTTGGCGGGCTTGGAGGCGCACGGCGTCGGCCAGGCGGCGCTTCAGCTCCTGTATGGCGGGCTCTTTGGGCTTGCGGCGCTCAAGGTAGCGGGCGAAGCCATCTATGTCGACGACGAGGACGAGCGCTCCCTCCGAGAGGTCGGCGTCGAGGTACCCGGCGCGTTGCAGGAGGAGCTCCACCGAACCGTAGTGGCCGTTTATGAGATCGTCCACGAAGTCACCCCGGACGCCGAGCTCGGTCTCGAGACGTATGCGCTCCTTGCCGAGCTCGGTCTCCAGAACGCGCCTCGCCCAGTAGAGGAGAACGACGTCCTCCGGTCTCAGGGGCTTCTTCCCGAGGTCGACCCACAGGTAGCCCGCCGGGGTACCGGTGCCGATCGGGGTCCAGAAGAGCTCCTCGTCCGCCGTCCGCCAGCGCTCGATGGGAACTGAGAGGTAGCCGTCGGGTAGCCGGGCGTAGCGGTCCCTCCTCTCGCGGCGCGTCTCCTCTACTCCCGATCCCTTCGAGGCCCTGAGGCCGTGCTCTTCGAGGAGCGTTAGCAAGGCGTTCGGTACCTCCGAGTCGACTGCGGGAGAGCTCGAGATCAGACGCCCCACCGGGTCCTCGACGACCAGGGGGCGGCCGAGCAGCTCCGAGATGCGGGTGGTGAGGCCTCCGATCGACGCCTCCGCGCCCGCGCTCTCGAGCAGCGTCCGGCCCGCACCGTGGGAGAGGAGCAGGAGCCCGTCGCCATCCGAGAAGGCCGAGAGCAACCTCCGGAGCGGCACCTCAGGGGGGACTACGAAGAGCCCGAGGCCGAGAGCCGCCGCGAGCCGCGTAGCTTCCGGCGGCGGCTCGGAGCCGTTGCGCCACACGACGGCGGGGGAGCCCGCCTCGCCGGTGCTCTTCAGGAAGCCGTCGTCCAGCGCCTCCCGGGACGTGACGGCGACCTCGCCCGGGATGAGCCAGCCCTCCATAGGCTCCTCCACGGCCAGGCCGCGGACGGAACGAGAATTGTCGCCCGGCACCAGGCGACGGGCGCCCAATTCCTCCACCAGTATTCGGGAGAGCTCTTTGAGGATCATGTCCTGTTCTTCCGCTAGGCGGCTCGACAGAGGCTCAACACACGCCCTAAATATATACAGAGTGGGCGCGTAACGAAAGAAAACGGCTCCCGGCGAATGGTAAAATCTACCTATACCGGAATAGACCCTTTGGCCCTCTTATGGGGGGCCGTATACTTGCCCAGACTCGAGAGCGCAGGGGAGAACGAAGATCGCCGAGAGCCAGATAGTCGTCCGAGGGGCCCGCGAGCACAACTTGAAGAACGTGACCGTCTCGCTCCCGCGGGACGTCATGGTCGTCGTTACCGGGCTATCCGGGAGCGGCAAGTCCTCGCTCGCCTTCGACACCATCTACGCCGAGGGCCAGAGGCGCTACGTCGAGAGCCTCTCCGCCTATGCCCGGCAGTTCCTCGGCCAGATGGACAAGCCAGACGTGGATCACATAGACGGCCTCTCGCCCGCGGTCTCTATAGACCAGAAGACGACCTCCAACAACCCGCGCTCGACGGTGGCGACGGTCACGGAGATCTACGACTATTTGAGGCTTCTCTACGCACGCGCCGGGCGGCCCCACTGCCACGTCTGCGGCTTCCCCGTCTCTACCTCCACGCCGCAGCAGATGGTCGAGAAGGTCTTGGAGCTGCCGGAGAGGACGCGCTTCATGGTGCTCGCGCCGGTCGTGCGGGGGAGGAAGGGCGAGTACGGTAGGCTCTTCCAAGAGCTGGCCGAGGACGGCTACGCGCGGGTGCGGGTGGACGGTGAGCTGCACGAGTTGCCGGTGGATCTCAATTTGGACAAGAACTACAAGCACGACATCGAGGTCGTGGTGGACCGGCTCGTGATCCGGGATGGCATAGAGCGCCGCCTCACCGACTCGGTAGAGACGGCCCTGAGGCTGGCCGAGGGCTTGGTGCAGGTAGAGACAGTCGGGGGGGACGGTGGGGGGGAGTCCATGCTCTTCTCGGAGACGTTCACGTGCACCAACTGCGGGGCCTCTATAGCCGAGATACAGCCAAGGACCTTCTCGTTCAACAGCCCGCACGGGGCTTGCGACCGTTGCGACGGTCTCGGGAGCCGGCTCGAGATAGACCCGGAGCTCGTCGTACCCAAACGCGGATCTGAGCGTCAACGACGGCGCGGTCGTACCGTGGGCCAACTCGCAGACCGAGTACCACGGGAGCGTCTTGCAGGCGCTCGCGGAGAAATACGGGATGGACCTGGATACGCCGTGGCGCGAGCTGCCCGAGGAGCACAAGGACCTTATCCTCTTCGGGACCAACGGAGATAGGATCTACGTCTCCTACCGCAACCGCTACGGGCGCCGGCGGCAGTATATGACCCAGTTCGGCGGGGTGGTCAGCAACCTAGAGCGCCGCTACCTCGAGACGGACTCCGAGTACCGGCGGGAGAAGATCGAGGAGTTCATGAGCCACGTCCCCTGCCCGAGATGCAGGGGCGCCAGGCTCAGGCCCGAGGCGCTCGCCGTTAGCGTGGGGGAGAAGAACATCCACGAGTTCACGGAGCTCAGCGTCTTTGATGCGCAGGACTTCTTCGGCACGGTCGAGTTCACGCCGCGAGAGTGGATCATCGCCGAGCGCGTGGTGAAGGAGATCCGCGAGCGCCTCGGCTTCCTCGTGGACGTGGGCCTCGGGTACCTCACCCTGAGCCGTTCGGCGGGCACGCTCTCCGGTGGCGAAGCCCAGCGTATCCGGCTCGCCTCCCAGGTCGGGAGCGGCCTCGTTGGCGTCCTCTATGTCCTCGACGAGCCGTCTATCGGGCTGCACCAGCGGGATAACCGGAGGCTGCTCAACACCCTGACCAGGCTGCGGGACCTCGGGAACACCCTCATCGTCGTCGAGCACGACGAGGAGACGATCCGGACGGCGGACTACCTGGTGGACGTGGGACCGGGCGCCGGGGTGCACGGCGGCGAGGTCGTGGCGACGGGGAGCGTCGAGGACATAGAGGCCGAGGAGCGTTCCGTGACCGGCGAGTTCCTCGCGGGGCGGCGGAGGATAGAGCCGCCCGAGGAGCGGCGGGAGCCGACGGGTGCCGTAAAGCTGCTCGGTGCGAGCGAGCACAACCTCAAGGGTGTGGACGTGGAGTTCCCGTTGGGGGTGTTCACGTGCATTACGGGGGTCTCAGGCTCGGGGAAGAGCACGCTCGTGAACGAGATCCTCTACAAGGCGCTCGCCAACGCCGTGAGCCGCGGCAAGCACCGTCCAGGGCGGCACGCGGGCTTGAGGGGCGTCGAGGATGTGGACAAGGTCATAGACATAGACCAGAGTCCCATAGGCAGGACACCGAGGTCGAACCCGGCGACCTACACCAAGGTCTTCGACCACATAAGGCAACTCTTCGCCTCGACGCCAGAGGCCAAGATCCGGGGCTACAAGCCGGGGCGCTTCTCGTTCAACGTGAAGGGCGGGCGCTGCGAGGCGTGCCGGGGGGACGGCCAGATCCGGATAGAGATGCACTTCCTCCCGGACGTCTACGTGCCGTGCGAGGTTTGTAAGGGCCGCCGCTACAACAACGAGACTCTGCGCGTCACCTACAAGGGCAGGTCCATCTCAGGCGTCCTCGACATGACCGTGGACGAGGCTTGCGAGTTCTTCGCCCCCGTGCCGGCGATCTCGCGCCGCATGGAGACCCTAAGGGACGTGGGGCTCGGGTACATCCGGCTCGGCCAGCCCGCCACGACGCTCTCCGGTGGTGAAGCCCAGCGCGTCAAGCTTGCGAGCGAGCTCGGGAAGAGGGCGACGGGCAAAACCGTGTACATCCTGGACGAGCCGACGACGGGGCTCCACTTCGCCGATGTGGAGAGGCTGCTCGAGATCTTGCACCGGCTGGTGGATGCAGGCAACACGGTGATCATCATCGAGCACAACCTCGACGTGATCCGATCCGCCGACCACGTCATAGACCTCGGGCCCGAGGGCGGCGACGCCGGCGGGGAGGTTGTGGCGACCGGAACCCCCGAAGAGGTGGCCCGCGTCGAGGCGTCGCACACCGGCCGGTTCCTGTGCGACCTGCTGCCGAAAGCCGTGGCGGCGGGCTAGGGCTACGCCCCGTTGCCCTCGACTATCTCTTCGAGAACGGAGCCCGCGACTATCCGCTCCAGGCCGCGGATAACGACGCGGGCGTCAGTGACGTAGTCCGAGTAGGTCTCGTCGGTGCGCGAGCGGCGGAAGATACCCTCCAACACCCTGCCCAGGCGGCTGAGGCCCCACTCCATGTACTCTTCTTTGTACAGGGCGACCTTGACGACCGCGTCCACGCTAAGGGGGTCCAAATTGCCACGCTCCAGCGTGGTGAAGACGTAGTCGTACTCGCTCAGGATGTCGTCGATCACCCCTCGCGCGTCGGGCATATCCTCGCTCTCGAACATGAACGTGTACGAGCCCGCAAGCACCTGCAGGGCCTTGTCCTGGTAGTCGTACTCCCGCTTCGAGTAGTCCTGGATCACCTCGAAGAGCTCCGAGAATTTGCCCTCTGTCGCTCCCGTCATCCCCTCCGCCTTTCCGTCGGTATCCGGGGAATTCTAACGACGGTGCGTCGCCCGGCGCCACACGGCGTGCCGGTGTGAAAGCGCCTACAGAAGCTCGCGAAAATTCGTCCCGCTCCTCTTTGAAACATCCCGGATTGGTTGGTAGGGTAAGACCCGTGAGCGGAGAGGCCAGACAGGCACCCATGGTCAACGGCTCCCAGGTGGTGGCGGCGGGGCTCGCCTCGACGATGGCGGCGTTGGTTACCTCGAGGTTCGGGGTCGCCGGAACCATACTCGGGGCAGCGCTAACGACCATGATCATCACCGGAGGCGCTGCGATCCTGAAGGCATACTTGGAGAGCGTCACGGGCCGCGTGCGCAAGGTCCCGAACAAGGTCCGCGCGCGCAGGGAACAACGCAAGGCCGAACGATACGCCGAGCCGGAGACGCTGCCGGAGCGCCCGGACCTCAGGAATAACCTCGCGGGCCGCATGAGGGCCGCTCTGGGCTGGTTCTCGCACCTGCCGCCGCTGGCGCGCCGCTCGATACTGGTAAAGGGGCTTATAGCCGCCGCGGTGGCCTTCTTGATCGGCATGGGCGCCGTGTGGGGCGTCGAGCGGATCATAAACAACAGCCTCTCGTGCGGCTTCTGGGGTAACTGCCCGCAGGGGGCCGCCCCGGGGATCCACTTCAATGACAGGGAAGGCGCCGGTTCCACCCTCTCGTTCGGACGCGCGAGGACGCAGGCGGCTCCGGGGTACGGGGGCCAGGACCCCGCCTACCAGCAAAACGGCCTGCAGCAAGATCCCTTGCGGCAGGACGGTTCTTTCAGACAGGGTACCCCCGACTACCAGCGGCCCTCTCCCCGCGACTCGGACGCCCGGCCCGGAGGCGGGCTCTTCGAGCCTGACCGGCCGGCGGAGCCAGCGGAGCGGGAGGTGCCGGTGCAGCCAGGGACGCCGAGCTCGGCGTCCCCTGCGCCCGAGCAGCCGGCACCTGGGGGAGTGGAGGAGCAGCCAGAGATCCGGCCGCAGCAGGACGCGTCGCCGGCGCCTCCCGCTCAGTAGCCAGTCCCGGCCTCGTCTTGGCCTCGCTCAGCGCGTAGACGCGCCAACCTTTAAAATGCGCTCGGATCGCGGTTGGTGGGTCAGAGATCAGGCCCTGAGAGGGAGGATCAGATGGGGATAATGCGAACCAAATCCGTCGAGCAGTCCATCCGGGACACCGAAGAGCCGGAGTTCCAACTGCGCAAGGCTCTGGGTCCCCTGGACTTGACCGTCTTTGGTATCGGCGTGATCATCGGGACGGGGCTCTTCGTCCTCACCGGAGAGGCGGCCGCCGGCTATGCCGGCCCCGCGATAGCCCTCTCGTATGTGGTCGGCGGCGTAGCATGCGCCCTGGCGGCGCTGTGCTACGCGGAGTTTGCCTCGTCGGTCCCGGTGGCCGGCAGCGCCTACACCTTCTCGTACGCCACGTTCGGGGAGTTCGTAGCCTGGATGATCGGGTGGGACCTCATTTTGGAGTTCACCCTGGGCGCCGCTACGGTCGCCAAGGGCTGGTCGGGGTACCTCGTGAGCGTGTTCGAGATTATCGGCATAAAACTGCCGCCGGGAATCTATGCTGCGACGGAAGGCTTCTCGCACGACTGGCTCGCGCTGATCGTGATAGCGCTAGTGACGACCATCCTGGTCATCGGGATAAAATTGAGCTCCATGTTCAACCAGGTGATCACCGGTATAAAGATCCTGGTGACGCTTTTCATCATCGGCTTCGGGATTTGGTTTATCAAGCTGGATAACCTTACGCCCTTCGTCCCGGCGCCGAAACCGGGGGGGGAGGCCTACGGTAGCGCGCTCGACGGGTACCTCGTGCCGACCCTCCTCGGGATAGACACGATATACGGCGTCACCGGCATCTTCACCGGGGCGGCGCTGGTCTTTTTCGCCTTCATAGGCTTCGATATCGTGGCGACCATGTCCGAGGAGACCCGCAACCCGCAGAGGGACATGCCCATAGGCATCATTGCCTCTCTGGCGATATGCACGGTCCTCTACTTCCTGGCGTCCATAGTCTTTACGGGGCTCGTACCCTACACCGAGCTGGGCACCGCGGCCCCGGCGGCCACGGCCCTCGCAGCGACGCCCTTCCCGGCCGCGCAGTTCGTCGTCTCGGCGGCGATCCTCATCGGGCTCACGGTGGTGGTGATGATCCTGATCCTCGGCCAGAGCCGGGTAGCCTTCGCCATGAGCCGGGACAACCTGTTGCCGCTGTGGTTCTCGCGGGTCCACACCCGCTTCCGCACGCCGTACCGGATCACGATCATAACCGGCATCATCTCGGCGATACTCGCTTTCTGGCTCCCCCTGGTAACGCTCGGGGAGCTGGTGAACATCGGGACGCTCGCAGCCTTCGTGCTGGTCTCCATCGGGGTGATCATCCTCCGGCGATCGCATCCCGACCTCCCGCGGTCGTTCAAGGTGCCGGGCTACCCCGTAGTGCCCATCCTCGCCGCCCTGGCGTGCCTCTTCGTCATGGGCTTTTTGACCATCGGTACCTGGCTCAGGTTCTTTGTCTGGATGGCCATAGGGCTCGTTTGGTACTTCGGTTACAGCCGCACCCACAGCCGCGAGGCCAGGAGGGCGTCCGCCGGGGAGGCCGCGCAGGAAGTCTAATCTCAGGCGGACCGGCGGGAGGACCCGCCGGTCCGCGCTGCTCCGCTCAGCAGACGGCTTGGGAGCACCAGGAGCACCTTTGGGTCCGTCTCTTATTTGAGACGTGGCAGGCCGCCTACCCCAACTAAGGAGGGGCCGTAGAGGCCGCCGCGCTGCGAGCGGAAGGGCACTTCCCCGATACCGGCTGCGAGTGCGTTCTTCCCGGTCGACGAGGGGTGAGGTAGGGGTGCAGACGCAGCGTGTCCCTCAATCCGTCTTCTCGAAGACGAGCCAGGAGCCCTTGATGCCCATCTCTTTGGCGTAGCTTCCCCTGGTGCTGGGGATCACCCTGATCAGGCGACTCCCTTCGCCGGCGAAGGCCTCGAGGGTCTGGGCGACCTCCTCGGAGTGCACCACGAAGGCCAACCGGTGCTCCTTCATGACCTCTTCCACGGAGGTCCGGCGGGCCTGCTCTTCGCCTATAACCTCGGCGAGCTTCCTCTCCCTTTCCGCGGCTGCGGCCCACAGCTGGTCCCTGTTGGCGTCGGCCTCGGCAGCGTAGGCAGCATCCCGCCTGCGCCACTCCTCTATGTGCCCCTCGACCCGCTGCACGATCCTCTCGATCATGGACGCGCGGTGTTCGCCCATCCTTACCTCCCGGTCTGCTCCTCCACCGTTTGCGCCGTCATTTTAACCGGTCGAGACGAACCCGGAGGGCGCTTTACCGGATAGAATTATCCGGTCTTGACGAGCCCGGATCACAACTCCCGCCCGAAACCCGTCCTCTTGCTGGTCCTCGACGGCATCCGGCCGGACGTCCTGCGCGCCGCCATCCGGGAGGGCGAGGCCCCGGCTTTAGGAGCTTTGGCCGAGAGGGGCGAGGCGGTCTGGGACGCGGTCTCGGTATTCCCGAGCATCACGCCTGCCGCGACCGCGGCCATCATCACCGGGGAGCACCCCGCCGGGAGCGGCATATTCGGCCATGCCTGGTACAACGAGGCCGAGGACCGGATGGTCATCTACGGGGCGATGACGGAGACCGTGATAACGAGCGGTCCGTTGCAGGTGCTCCACAACAACGTCTGGCGGATGAACCGGGACGACCTCTACGCCGACACCCTCTTTGAGACGCTGCACGAAGCCGGGGTGGAGGGGGCCTGCGTGAACTTCCCGATCCGGCGCGGGCCGTACCGGCACAGGGTGCGGCTGAGGACGCTCGAGGGTGTGGCGAACGTGGGCGAGCTGCTCGACACCACGGTCAGCGGGCCTAAAGATTACTACATGGGCGACCTCTTCTACACCCGCGACCTGGGCCTGCACGGGAGGAGGGGGAGCGGCGGGCTCAGGCGCCAGGTCGGCATAAACGACGAATACGCCGCGAAGGTGGGTGCCTCGTTGCTCAAGGAGAGGGCGGAGCCCTTTACCCTGGTTTACTTCTTCGAGGGCGACTCCCTCGCCCACCACGAGGGGTTGGCCGCAGAGAGGAGGTACGTCGGAACGCTGGACGGCTACGTGAGGGAGCTGCTCGAGGCCGGCGGGGGCCTGGACCGGGCGCTCGACGAGTACGCGGTGCTCGTAATCTCGGACCACGGCCACACACCGCTACTGCCCGAGAGACGCTACGTGCGGCTCGGCGGCGTGCTGGGCGAACGCACGGTGATCGGGGCCCGGGCGCGCCTCCGGCGGAGGGTCGGAGTGCTGGTGGTGCCCAACGGGCGCGCGGCCCTAGTCTACTTGGGCGACAGGGCGAACCGCGGGAGGGTGTTAGAGGACCTGCTCGGCCGCCGCGGCGTGGACCTCGCGGCGCACGAAGACGCTGGGTGGGTCGTGATCAGGAAGCCCGGACGCGAGCTGAGGTTCCGTCCCGGCGCGGGACCGAAGGACCCTGCCGGTAGTCCCTGGGAGCTGGCGGGCGATACCGGGACCCTCGACCTGCGCGTCTCCGACGGCAAGCTGCGCTACGGCGACTACCCGGACGCTCTCGAGCGCTTGTGGGGCAGCGTGCGGGCGCCCCGGGCGGGGGACGTCGTCCTCTCTGCGACTCCCGGTTACACCTTCGGCGAGGTCAACGGGAACTTCCACAAGCAGAGCGACCACGGCTCGTTGCATGCGGAGGACTCCAACGTCTTCTCGATAGGCCTCGGCCTCCCGGCGCCGCGCCGCATCACCGACGTCGCCCCGACCCTGCTGGCCCACTTCGGCGCGGGTACCGCCGGCGGGGCGAAGGTAGCCGAGGACCGTGTCCGCTAGACGCGACGCCCCCAACGGCGAGGAGAGGCGAGGCCTCCAGCCTCGCTACCGGCGGGCCTTCGGGTGCGTCACGTGGCTGTACATGGCCATCCTGGCCTTTCTGGCGGCGGCGTTTTTGTTACTGCTCCCCTTCCGGTACGTCGGGAGCGGGGAGGTCTACAAGCTCCTCGGCGGGCTCTCTTTCCTCGGGCTCGTCCTCATCCTGCCCGGCACGGCCCTCGCCGCGGCTCTGGGCGCTCGAACCTACCGCTCCCAACGCCGCCGGGGCACCCGCGCGGGGACGGGTGTCGGCGCGATCGGCGGTTGGCTGACCTTCTTTACACTAGCCTGGCTTACGGGGCTCGTGGAACCTTCCGCTACCGCCGTGGGGCCGACCTCTTACGCTTTCCCGCCGCTCGCACTCGCCGCGGCGGGCCTGGTTCTTTACGCGCTCTTCTCCAGTGGCGCGGGCTTCGACCGCCGCCGAAACCTCGTACTCGCGGGGGCGGCGGTCGCGGGGGCGGCGGGCCTCCCCGTGCTCGCGGCGGACTTCGAGGTACTCGCCCTCGTCGGCGCCCTCGTCTCGACCGCCGCGGCGGCGCTCGCTGGGTGGGTCGCGGGCGTCGGGTACTCGCGCGCCGGCGGGGACGACATGATCCCACCCGGCGCCGTACGCCGCCCGCCGAAGTAGCGGACGCTCGTCCCGCCAGCCGCTTGGGGGAGAGTGGGGCGCGATATAATCTAGGTGATGTCAGAGAATGGTTACCCCGACCGCTCGCACCTCCCAACCTCGTCCGGTGTTTACATCTTCAAGGATGCCGACGGGACAGTGCTGTACGTCGGAAAGGCGAAGAACATAAGGAGCCGGGTGGCGAGTTACTTCACCCGCTCCGGCGACGGGCGCCCGAAGACAGCGGAGCTGAGGGGGCGTGTAAGGCAGATAGACTTCATCGCGACCCGGACGGAGACCGAGGCGCTCGTCCTCGAGGCGAACCTCATAAAACGCAACAGGCCGCGCTTCAACGCCTCGCTCCGCGACGACAAGAGCTACCCGTTCATCGTGGTCACCCTCGGCGACGAGTACCCGCGGGTCTTCGCCACCCGCGGCGCGCACGACCCGCGCCACCGCTACTTCGGGCCGTTCCCGAGCGCGGGGAGCGTCCACGCGACGCTCGACGTGCTCAACAAGACCTTCCCGTTCCGCAAGTGCCGGGGGCCAGAGCCGGGGCGGCGGAGCGGGGTACCGTGCCTGAACTACCACATCGGGCGCTCGGCGGCGCCGTGCGTCGGGGCGGTCACCAAGGAGGACTACGATGGGATCATCGCCGACGTCATCGCCTTTCTGGAGGGGCGGGTGGACGGTCTGATCCGGGAGCGCGAGGCCGCGATGCGCGAGGCCGCCGGAGGTATGGACTTCGAGCGGGCGGCGAAGCTGCGCGACGAGATCTCCGCTCTGCAGCACGTCCGCGATAGGCAGCAGGCGACGATAGCCTCCGAGGATTCCTTCGACGCCGTGGGAGCCCACGCCGAGGGCGAGTCGGCGTGCGTACAGATCTTCGCCGTGCGCGACGGCCAGATCGTGAACCGCGACTCTTTTCTCCTGGACAACTACGGCGAGGCCCCTGCCGAGAGCGTGGCCCTCTCCTTTATCCCGCAGTACTACGACACGGCGGCCGTCCCGCGCGAGGTGCTCGTGCGGGCGGAGGGGGCTGAGGAGGAGCTCGCGATGCGCGCCGAGTACCTCTCCGGGCTGCGCGGGACGCGCGTGGAGGTGCGCCGACCCTTGCGAGGGGACAAGCGACGCATCCTCGAGATGGCGGCCCGCAACGCGGAGCTCGGGCTCGAGCACGAGCGGGCGCTCGAGGAGGCGCGGCGTAACAAGGTCGCCTCGACGCTCGACGGGCTGCGGGAGGACCTCGCGCTGCCCAAGCTGCCGGTACGCATAGAATGCTACGACATCTCCAACACGATGGGGACCAACTCCGTCGCTTCTATGGTCGTCTTCCAGGGCGGGCGGCCGGCGAAGGAGGAGTACCGGCGCTTTAAGATCCGGACCGTCGAGGGCGCCGACGACCCCGCGAGCATGGCCGAGGTCATCCGCCGCCGACTCGAGCGGCTCAAGCAGGGGGACGAGAAATTCTTACCCGCGCCTGACCTGATCCTGCTGGACGGCGGCAAGGGCCAGCTCTCCGCGGTCACCCCGGTCTTCCAAGAATTCAACGTCGGCGAAGACCTCCCGGACATCCCCCTGCGCTCGCTCGCCAAGCGCGACGAGGAGGTCTTCCAGCCGGGCCGCCCGGAGCCGGTGACGCTGGAGCGCAACTCGCCGGAGCTGCACCTGCTCCAACGCGTCCGCGACGAGGCCCACCGCTTCGCCAACACCTACCACCGCCAGGTGCGGGGGAGGGCGATGACCGCCTCCGTCCTCGACGAGCTCCCCGGGGTAGGACCGACGCGCAGAAAGCGGATCCTGGACCACTTCGGCACCCCCGACGCCTTCCTTAACGCCTCGCTAGAGGAGCTCGAGGCCGTCCCGGGCCTCCCCGGTAGGGTAGCTCGCGAGGTCTACGCGAGATTGCACAGGTAGTCGGTCGGCACTTCAGCTTTCAGCTAGACAGCTTTCAGCTAGTCAGCTTTCTCGCCGCGGTGTAACGCTCGTCGGTCAAACCGTAATCTGCGGGTTAAAGCAGCCTTAAAGCAGCCTTTAAATATACGCGTCATCCGTTGCAACTCAGAAGAGGGGGTGTTAGGCTCAGGTCCCGAGATGATTTTTACGCCGCATGAGAGGCGGGGCGAGGCGGCATGAGCCAGCGGGCGCCGCGGAACAACTGCTCTCCGGTCGTGGAGAAACGCCGCATCGTCATCATCACGGGCCTCTCAGGAGCGGGCAAGTCCAACGCGCTGCAGGCCTTCGAGGACGCCGGCTACTTCTGCATAGACAACCTGCCGCCGCGCATGATCCCCGCGGTCATGGAGACCGCCGCGCAGGGGAACGGGGGACCCGACGGGGTGGTCGTGGTCATGGATATCCGGGGTCGGCGGTACTTCGGAGGGGAACTCGAGCGGAGCCTGGAGAACGTAGAGGAGAGCGATTGGGAGCGTCGCATCTTGTTCGTCGAATCGGACGATAGGACGCTGGTGAGGCGCTACAAGGAGAGCCGCAGACCCCATCCGGCCGCCAGGAACGGTGACGTGCTGGAGGCCATCCGGGCCGAGCGCCGGGACCTCGCCAACCTGCGCGAGAAGGCGGATCTGGTGGTGGACACATCGGGCTACTCCACCCTGGACGCCCGCCTCAGGTTCAAGAGGCTCGCCGAGTCCTTCTCCAGCCGCCTCACGGTGAGCCTCATCTCGTTCGGATTCAAGCATGGCACGCCGCTCGACGTGGACACCATCTTCGACGTCCGGTTCATGCCCAACCCCCACTACGACCCCGAGCTGCGGCCGCTCACGGGCCACGATGCGCTGGTGCGCGAGGCGGTGCTGGGGCAGGACGACGCGCGGGAGTTCCTGGAGAAGGCGAGCGGTATGCTCTCGTTCCTGATCCCACGCTACGCTGCCGAAGGCAAGACGTACTTTACACTAGGCATCGGCTGCACCGGCGGTCGCCACCGCTCGGTCGTCATCGTCGAGGATCTCGCCGGGCGGCTCCGGCGGAGCAACGGCGAGGTAGACCTCTTCGTGCGGCACCGAGACCTCGACAGCTAGTCAGAGATCAGCAAGAGAATAGGGTTGCGGGTAGAAGCTCACGTCCTCGTGGTGCCGCGGTACCCTCTGGTAGCGCTTGTACCCAAACCCGTGGGGTTATTTAAGGTGCCTCTACCAGTACCCCGGCGTTGCCGAGACGGTGGACATCGGCCATAAAAACGACATCACTACGGCGGTCACGAGAGCATCAACCTGACCCGCGTCGTGCCGAAGGGCCCGGTCATGGGCTTCGCCGCATCCCACGACCACGGCGCCTCGCGGGCTGAGGACCGGCCGGCGTATACTGGTCCACCATGGGTAGGTACGAGGACCTGCGGGTGGTAGCCTTCGGCGGCGGTACGGGGCTGCCGGTGTTGCTCCGGGGCTTAAGGGACCGGGTCGGGGATCTCACCGCGGTCGTCACCGTGGCGGACGACGGGGGCTCGAGCGGGCGCCTCAGGCAGGAGCTCGGGGTGGCACCACCGGGCGATGTGAGGAACTGCCTGGTGGCGCTCGCGGGCCGCAGGAAGCTGGCCGAGGTTTTCAACTACCGCTTCGAGGGGGGAGGCGACCTCTCCGAGCACAGCGTCGGCAACATCATCATCGCGGCGCTCGCGGACATGGCCGGGGGCTTCTGCGAGGGGGTGGAGCAGGCGGCCCGTTTCTTAAGGATAAAGGGCCAGGTCTACCCGGCGGCGACCGAGAGCCTTACCCTCGTGGTCAGCCACGCCGACGGGACGGTGACCCGCGGGGAGTCGGTCGTACGCGAGGTCGGCAAGGCGGTCGCGAGGGTCGAGGTGGAGCCCAAGCACGCCGCGGCGCCACCGGGCGTGCTCGCCGCCATAGAGGGGGCTGACGTTGTCGTCCTGAGCCCAGGGAGTCTCTTCACCAGCACCATCCCCGCCCTGCTCGGCGCCGGGGTAAGGGAAGCGCTCGCGGGCTTCGCGGGTCCCGTGGTGTACGCGGCGAACGTTATGACCCAGCCGGGTGAGACCGTGGGCTTCGCGCTCTCCGATCACCTGCGGGCCCTGGCGGATCACGCAGGAGCGGTGGTCACCGACGTACTCGTCCACTCCGGGGAGTTGACGCAAGCGCTGGTCGCCCGCTACGAAGCTGAAGGGGCGTCCCCAGTGGAGGTGGACCGCGACGAGGTAGGGAGGCTCGGGATCCGCCTGCGCGAGGCCGTTCTCCTCTCACGGGAGGCCGAGGCCGGGGTGCGCCACGACCCCGACCGACTCGCCGAGGAGGTGTGCGAGGCTGCCCTCGTTCGCCTCTGAGGTGCGACGCCAGCTCGCCGCGGGCACGGCCTCCGGGCCCCGGCCCACCGACCGCGCCGAGCTCGCCGGTCTCCTAGACGCTGCCGGCCGCTGGGACGCCCAGGGCGTGACCTTGCGCACGCCGAGCGCGGCCGTCGCCCGCTCTGTCGTTCGCCTGTGGCGTTCGGAGTTCGGCCTCGACTCCCGGCTCTCGCCTGTGGACACGGACCGCTTTGGCCGGGCCCGATACGCCGTCCGCGCGGAGGGCAACCGGACGATACAGGCGGCTGAAGAGCTGGCCTTCGCGCGCGCCGCGCGGGACGCCGGCGACCGGACGTCCTACCTGCGGGGGGCGTTTCAGGGCGCGGCCTCGGTGACGAGGCCCGGCGGGCGCGGGGGCCACCACCTCGAGTTCGTGCATCCCGACGAGGGGTTCGTCCGGCGCGTCGCCGCCTTCTCCCGGACACCTTTGCGGATCGTGCGCCGTCGCGGGCGGTGGGTGGCCTATACCAAGAGCGCCGACGGGGTGACGACGCTGCTCTCCCAGATGGGCCTCCACGACACCGTTCTGGAGTACGAGGCCCGCGCCGTCCTGGGCGAGGCGAAGGCGAACGCCAACCGCATAACCAACTTCGACGCCGCCAACGCAGGACGTATCGCGACCGCCGCGGCCCGCCAGCAGCGGGCGCTCGAGGCCCTCGACCCCCGGATGCTACCCCCGGCACTCCAAGAGATGCTCGAGCTTAGGCTCGAGCACCCCGACGCCTCCCTCGCGGATCTCGCCCGCCTCGGGAACCTCTCCAAGAGCGCCGCGAACCACCGCCTGAGGCGGCTTGTCGGCTTGTCAGCCGGTCAGCCGGTCGGCCAGTCAGCAAGAGGCGGGTAACGAAGCCTCGATGCGTTCGACGCTGTGGGTCTCTCTGGCGATCTGACGAAGGAGCGTCGTCGTGGTCGTATAAGGTCGGATCAAAAACGCTGAAGTGCTGACGAGCTGAAATGCTCACTAGCTCCAAGAAGCTTGTTAATTTTCCGGCTTTTGGGTACAACAGGAAGGAGCGGTAACAGGCGAGAGACAGGAGAACCACAGTGGCCGTAAGGGTAGGCATAAACGGTTTCGGTCGTATCGGGATGCTCACCGCCAAGGCGGCGATAGAGCGTAGCGACGACGACATCCAGATCGTCGCGATAAACGACCTGATGCCGATGGGGAGCCTGGCGCTCCTCTTCAAGCGCGACACCGTCCACGGCATCTGGCCTGAGGACGTAGAGCTCGACGGCAACATCCTGCGCGTTGGGGACCGCGAGATAAAGACCTTCGCCGAGAGGGACCCCGCCCAGATCCCCTGGGGTGACGTGGGCGCCGATGTGGTCGTCGAGTCCACCGGCGTGTTCACCGACGGCGAGAAGGCCGCGGCGCACATCGAGGGCGGCGCGAAGAAGGTGGTCATCTCAGCCCCCGCCAAGAACGCGGACGCCACCTTCGTATACAAGGTCAACCACGAGTCCTACAATCCCGAAGCGCACAACGTCGTCTCCAACGCGAGCTGCACCACCAACTGCATCATCCCCATGGTCAAGGTGCTGCAGGACAACTTCGGCATCGAGTCCGGCTACATGACTACGGTGCACGCCTACACCAACGACCAGAGCCTGCTCGACGCGGCGCATAAGGACCCCAGGAGGGCAAGGAGCGCGCCGAACAACATCGTCCCGACCTCGACGGGCGCGGCGCGGACGGCGGGTGTGATCTACCCTGAGCTCCAGGGCAAGGTGGACGGCATGGCGATGCGCGTGCCCATACCCGACGGCTCGATCACGGACTTCGTGGCCCAGACCTCCCAGGAGGCCTCGGTGGAGGAGGTCAACGGCGCCTTCAGGCAGGCCGCCGAGGGCGAGCTCTCCGGGGTCCTTGAGTACTCCGACGCCCCCATCGTCTCCAGCGACATCGTCGGCAACCCGGCTAGCTGCATTTTCGACTCCGCCCTTACCATGTCCAACGGCGGTAGTGTCAAGGTGCTCGGCTGGTACGACAACGAGTGGGGCTACTCCAACCGCACCGTCGATTTGGTGCAGTACATGGGAGAGAGGCTTTAGAAGAGAGCTGGTCAGCACTTCAGCACGCCCCCTTCGGCGGCTTGTCAGCTAGTCAGCTACGGGCTGTTCGGCGCGCAGCCGGGATGTGGAATCCGGACCCCGGCTGCGCCGTCCGCTTGACGATCCTCGTCCCGTACGCGAGCGGCCGACGCGAGAGTGGTAGACCATCAGCCCGACCCCAAAAGCTGAGATGCTGACTAGCTGACAAGCTGAAAGTCGCCGACCGGAGGGAGGCACACCATGAACAAACGGAGCGTCAGGGACCTCGACGTGCGTGACAAGCGGGTGCTCGTGCGGGTAGACTTCAACGTGCCCATCAAGGATGGGCAGGTGACCGATGACACCCGCATCAGGCGGGCGCTGCCCACGATCCGACATCTGATCGAGCGGGGGGCACATCCGATCTTGATCTCCCACCTCGGCCGCCCCAAGGGAGAGCCCGATCCGCAGTACGTGATGGACCCGGTGGCCGAGAGGCTTGAGGAGTTGCTCGGCGAGCCCGTTCTCAAGCTGGACGCCGCCGTCGGCCACGAGGTCGAGAAGGCGTTGGAGGGGTGGGACGGAAGGGGCGTCGTGCTCCTCGAGAACTCACGCTTCTACCCCGGCGAGACCAAGAACGACCCCGAGCTCTCCGAGCAGCTCGCCGCTTTAGCCGACCTCTACGTGGACGACGCGTTCGGGGCGGCCCACCGAGCGCACTCGACCACCGTCGGCGTTGCAGAGAGGCTCCCCGCCGCCGCGGGCCTCTTGCTCGAGGAGGAGGTCGACTACCTCGATGGGGTGCTCGAGGAACCCGAGCGTCCGTTCGCCGCCATCCTCGGCGGGGCCAAGGTCTCGGACAAGCTAGGGGTGATAAGGAGCCTTCTCGGGGTAGCGGACACCCTGCTCGTGGGGGGCGCCATGTGCTTCACGTTCTTCAAGGCGCGGGGCTACGAGATCGGTGAGTCCCTCGTCGAGGACGACTACCTCGAGGAGGCGCATCGTCTCATGGACGAGGCCGGGGAGAAGCTCGTGTTGCCGGTTGACGTCGTGGTCGCGGACAGGATAGAGAAGGGGGTCGAGGCCCAGACCGTCGGGGTTGATGGGGTACCACCGGACAAGATGGGGCTGGACATCGGGCCGGGCACCGTGAAGCTCTTCGAGGAGCACATCTCGAGCGCGGAGACCATCTTCTGGAACGGCCCCATGGGCGTCTTCGAGATAGACGCCTTCGCTAAAGGCACCGAGGGCGTCGCCCGCGCCGTCGCCAGGGCGAGCACCGAGAGCGATGCCACGAGCGTGATCGGGGGCGGCGACTCGGTCGCGGCTATCAGGAAGCTGGGGCTCGAGGACGAGATGAGCCATATCTCGACCGGCGGCGGGGCCAGCCTGGAGTACATAGAGGGCAAGCAGCTGCCAGGCGTGGCGGCCCTGCCGGAGAAGGGAGCTTAGGTGGCGCGACGACCGATGATGGCGGCCAACTGGAAGATGAACAAGACCGTCCGCGAGGCGCAGGAGTACACCGCGGCGCTCCTGCCGCGGGCCGCCGACGCCGAGGGCGTCGACGTGGCGGTCTTCGCCCCGTTTACCTCTCTGCACGAGGTGGCCCGGATGGCCGAGGACTCGCCCACGCCGGTCATCGCGGGGGCGCAGAACTTCTACTACGAGGACTCCGGGGCTTTCACCGGGGAGGTCTCGGTGCCGATGCTCCAGGACGTCGGGGCGCGAGCTGCGATCGTGGGCCACTCCGAGCGCCGCGAGCTCTTCGGCGAGGACGACGACCTGGTCGCCCGTAAGGCCGCCCGGGCGGTCAAGGCCGGTCTCATCCCCATCGTCTGCGTCGGCGAGACCAAGGAGGAGCGGGACGCCGGCAACATGTGGGAGAAGGTCTCCGGGCAGGTCCGGCGTGTGATGGGGGAGCTCGACGACCCCGGTGGTGCCCCTCTCGTGTTCGCCTACGAGCCCATCTGGGCCATCGGGACGGGCGAGACGGCCACACCCGAGGACGCGCAGGACGCGATCGGCAGGATCAGGGATCTGCTCAAGGAGATCGGGGGCGACAACTTTGCCCAAGCGGTACGCATCCTCTACGGCGGCTCCGTCAAACCGTATAATGCCGGGGAGATCATGGCCCAAGGGGACGTGGATGGCGCCCTGGTCGGCGGCGCTAGCCTGGAGGTCGAGAGCTTTATGCAGCTCGTCAAGGCCGCCAACAGACCGTCCCCGCGAACGGGTAGAGGAGGGACCCTGGGGGACGTGTGATACAGTAAGCGCATGGTATACGTACTGGCTTTCTTTCACGCCGTGTTCTGCATCGCCCTCATAGGGCTCATCCTCCTGCACTCGGGCAAAGGCGGAGGTCTCTCGTCCTCGCTCGGCGGCGGGGTAGGCGGGACCATGCCCGGCACCACCATCATGGAGAAGAACCTGACCCGGTTGACGCTGGTCGTGGTGGCGCTCTTCGCCATGACCAACGTGGCCCTGATCTTCCTGGGCTAACCGCTTTCGCAAAAGTCTCTATTTCTCGCAAGCGAGAAGATCCGCACGAGGAGAGGGACCGTGAGACAGGTGGCATTGCTATCCGTTACGGCGGCGCTGGTGCTCGCGCTGGTGCTCGCGCTGGTGCTCGCGCTGGCCACCGGGGTGGCGTTTGCCGTGAACAAGACACCTTGTGCGCCGGCATTGCACGGGCACCAACAAGAACGATAGGTTGGTGGGCGGCGCCAGAGCCAACGTGATCCACGCTGCGGGCGGGAACGACAAGGTTTATGGTAACGAAGGCGACGACTGGCTCAAAGTCGGCACGGGCCAAGATGTACTTTACGGGGACGAGGACAATGACAGGGCCAAGGGCCATCTGAGTGGGGACATGGTCTTCGGAGGCCCCGGAGACGACCTCCTGTGCAGAGAGAGAGGCACGGCCCGCAGGACGAACGTCGGGGCGCGCGACGTCATCGACTGCGGCGAAGGCACGGACACGGGCATCTACACACCCGGCGTCGACGAGATCACGAACTGCAAGAGCCTGAACCCCCCGAGCCCGAGTAGCGAGCCTTCCCGGCCTCTAGCGCAAAAAGAAGGACTCGCCCGGGGAGGATGGGGAGAACGAGCGAGTCCTTGACCAAGATTATACACCCGGACGTCTGACCGGGCGTATGAAATTTTACGTCGTGCGCATAGTGCTGAGGAGAGGCTCGTGTGTCGGAGGGGGGACTCGAACCCCCACCCCCTTATCGGGGACTAGGCCCTCAACCTAGCGCGTCTACCAATTCCGCCACTCCGACAGGGTAGCCGCCAGAGTATACGAGACGTTCCATAAACGTTCAACGACGCGTACCGGAGAGCCGGCGGGCCTTGTGCTAAGTTTCTCTGGTGGACAGGAGCCGGATCTGGATACCCGCGATCGCCGGTCTCTGTGGCGCTTTAGTCGTCGCCCTCCGCCGCAAGGGGAAGACGCGGGCTCCCGGACACTGGCCGGCCATTCTCGCCCACCGCGGTGCCTCGGCACGGGCACCGGAGAACACCCTGGAGGCCTTCCGGCTGGCGGTCGAGGAGGGGGCCGGTGGGCTGGAGCTCGACGTCCACGCGACCCGAGACGGCGAGATTGTCGTCATCCACGACGCGAGCGTGGACCGGACCACGGACGGCTCCGGCGCCGTCGCCGGGATGACTTTGGAAGAGCTAAGACGTCTGGACGCTGGCTACCGCTTCAGCCCCGACGGGGGGCGGACCTTTCCTTACCGCGGCCGGGGAACGAGGATACCGACGCTCGCGGAGGTCTACGCGCAGTTCCCGGACGTCCGCGTGAACGCCGACATCAAGGAGACCCGAGCCGGGACGGAGGAGGTGGTGCTCCGGGTCATACGACGCGCCGCCGCCGAGGTGCGGACGCTCGTCGCATCGAATGATCACGCCGTGGTGAGGAGGTTCCGCAGGGCCTCGGGGTGTCGAATCCGCACGGCGGCGTCGAGGCGCGAGATCGCGGCGTTCTACCTCATGAGCTGCTCGCGCCTCGAAGCGTTGGGACGCCCCGCCTACGACGCGCTCCAGGTGCCCGTCGAGCACAAGGGGATCGCGCTCGTCACGCCACGCTTTCTAGGGGCGGCACACTCCAGGGACGTGCGGGTGGACGTGTGGACCATAAACGATGCCGCAGAGATGCGCCGGCTGTTGGATCTCGGTGTGGACGGCGTCATGACCGACCGCCCGGGGGTGCTGGCGAGTCTGCTCGAAGAGCGCCGGGAAGGTCGGTGACGGCGCGGCATCCCGCCTTGCCACCCTGTAAACTGGACACGAGGAGCCGCTGGCTCGTAGGACGAGACGAAGTAGGAGAGCCATGTTAGAGGAATCGATCGTCAAGGACCCCGCCCTCGCCCCCGGGGGACAACGCAAGATAGACTGGGTCGCCCAGCACGCCCCGGTATTGAACGCCATCTTCAGGGAGCGGCTCTCCGACGGTTCGTTGAACGGCCGCAGGCTCGCGATGACCATCCACCTGGAGGCTAAGACCGCCTACCTCGCAATACTCCTTTCCGAGGCCGGGGCCGACGTTACCGTCTCGGGGAGCAACCCGCTCTCGACCCAGGACGACGTCTGCGCCGCGCTCGCGGAGCAGGGGGTCAGGGTCTTCGCCACGCACGACCCGAGCGAGGAGGACTTCGAGGGCTACCTGCTCCGGACGATCGAGACCGGCCCGGACCTCGTCATAGACGACGGCGCCGAGCTCGTGAGCCGCATGATCTTGCAGCGCCCCGACCTCCTCGAGAGCGTGATCGGAGCCTCCGAGGAGACGACGACGGGCATCCTGAAGCTCAAGGCGATGGACGCCGAGAAGGCGCTCAGCTTCCCCGTGCTCGCCGCCAACGACGCCCGCATGAAGCACCTCTTCGACAACCGCTACGGCACCGGGCACTCCTCCATCGTCAGCCTGCTCTCCAACACCAACCTGTTTCTCTCCGGCAAGAGCGTGGTGGTGATGGGCTTCGGCTGGGTGGGGCGGGGGCTCGCCAAGTACGCCAAGGGCATGGGCGCCCGCGTCGTCGTCTGCGAGCCGGAGCCGGTCAAGCTGCTCGAGGCCTACGCCGAAGGCTACGAGGCGATGAACTCGCTTGAGGCCGCCGAGATCGGGGAGGTCTTCTTCACCGGGACCGGGAACCTGAAGGTCCTTCGAAGTGAGCACTTCGCCCGGATGAAGGACGGCGTGATCCTCGCCAACGCCGGCCACTACGACCACGAGTTCGACCTGGCGGCCCTGGCGGAACAGGCCGTCGCGGTCCGCGAGGTCAGGCGCAACGTAACCGAGTACGAGATGGAGGACGGACGGCGCTTCCACGTGCTCGCCAGAGGCAGGCTCGTCAACATCGCAGCTGCTGACGGGCACCCGGTCGAGATCATGGATCTCACCTTCGCGGTCCAGGCGCTCGCCGCACACCACCTCGCCAACCACACCTCGGAGATGGCGCCCGGGCTGCACGCCATCCCGGACGAGATAGACGAGTACGTCGCCCGCACCAAGCTCGCCACGCTTGGCGTCGAGCCCGAGGAGCTAACAGAGGAGCAGCTCACCTACCTGAGCAGCTGGCGATAGGAAGTTCGACAGCATTTCAGCTTGTCAGGTTAATTGGTTCTTGCTGAGCAGCTGACTGGCTCTAAGAGCGGACCACTAGGACGCCGCCGGCCAGGATCAGGGCTATCCCGAGGACCTTCAGGACCCCGATTCCCTGCGCGGTGGGGCCGAAGACGCCGAGGCGGTCGATAGCGAGGCCGAAGACGAGCTGGGAGGCGATGACGAGCGAGAGCGTCTGCGCGAGACCTGCGCGGTTGGCGGCCAGCACGACGCTCGACACGATGAACGCGCCGAGCAGCCCCGACGCCGCGGCGCAGAGCAGGGCGCGCCCGGTGGCTTCGGGTCTCGCCGCGAAGAGTGCCCAGACGAGCCCGGCGAGTGCGGTCGTCGCCCCCGAGAGGAAGACCAGGGTACCCAGGCCGAGATCTCGCAAGCCCACCGAGTTGACGACCACCTGAAATGCAATGGCCACCCCGGCCGACACCGCCAGAAACACCGCTGGGTTCAAAGGGTTCCTCCTCGCGTGTTGGTACCATCTCGGCATGAGAACTATAACGATCCGCTACACGGATTTTAGGGAGTGCCCCAACTGCGAGGGTCGCGGGGACGACGGCGCGGCCTGGCGGCCTTTTCCCTGCCGGAGGTGCAACGGGCGGGGCAGGCTCGTCACCGGCGTGGAGGTCGAGGACTCGGTGGAGGGCGTCTTGGCGCGCTCGCGCTATGACTTCAACTCGTTGGGGGAGGTCTTCCTGCTGGACTTCGACGAAGCGGAGCTGGAGGAGCTCGAGGTCATTCGTCCCGCGGAGCCCTGGGGTCGACGTGAGCCATGAGGCGCAGGCCCTGGGCGAGGGCGGCGGAGATGCCGACCCCGATGATGTCGTAGGTCGCCAAGCTCCCGTAGGTGGGCCTGGGGATCTCCTCACCGAACCTCCGCTCGTAGCCCGCAGGGTCGCTTATGGCTGCCCACTCGTGGGCTAGTGGGAAGAGCGCCCACTCCAAGAGTGTTGCCCCCACGACCATCGCGAGCGCCGCCAGCACCCCGCGCCAGCCGCTGCGGAGGACCAGGGTAGCGGCGAGCATCAGGAAGACGAGGAGGCGGGCCAGCAGGATCAGCTGTTCCCGTCCGATGTCGCCTGCGTAGGCGCTCTTCCAGGCGTAGACCTGCGCGCCGAACCCGAAGATCGCCGCGGCGAGCGTGCAACCTACAGTGAGCGCTACGAGGTATCCTAGGCTCCGCTCCATCCTCCGATTATATTGGGTCCGTGCCCGAGGAGGCTAAGCTAGGTCTCACCCAGGGCCGCGAGCACAGCCTTCGGCGCTAGGCGTTCTTTGAAGGGGATCACACCGCCCTCCACAGCCTCCGAGAGCGCCTCGGGGGACGTGCCGAGCCTCTCCGAGACGGCGACGAGAACGCGGTGTCCCCGCCCGCGGGCTTCCCGCAAGAGGGCGGCCCGTTCGACGAGGTTGCGCTCGGACCAGAAGCCGAGCACCTCCAGGTGCACTCGCTCGGCGGTGTCGGCGTGCCTGAGGGTAAAGTCTGGCACGAGCGCCGCCTTTCTCTCCGGGAAGGAGAGGACGCCAGCCCCTGGCTCTACCTTCCAGCCTCCGGTGTCCTTCGCGCGTTCCCAGGCGCGGACGAAGGCCTCGCGGACGGGGTCGGCCTCGTGCTCGGCGCGCGGTCCGAGGTAGTGGCTCTCGAGGCCGCTCGTCTCCGAGTCGAGCTCCAGGTAGGCCTCCCGGTCCCTCCACTCGACGATCGCCGAGAGGCTCCACGGGGCGGTGAGGAGGAGGCCGGGCAGGAACTTGGCCAGCCTGAGCCCGTACTTGCGGGTAGCGCCGAAGATGGAGAGCGGCCCGTCGAGGCGGAGCCGGTAGCCGCGCGAGGCGGGCTCGAGCGCGTAGATCAAGCCTTGCAGCTTGACGTAGTGGAAGACGAGCCGGGCGTCGGCCTCGGGCCCGAGGTCCACGACGAGCTCCCGCGCCGCGTAGAGCAGGCCCTGCACCTGGGCGACGTTGTAGCGGGCGACGAGCTCCTCGGGGGAGGGCTCCTCGAATCCCTCCAGTATCTGGGCCCCCTGCCGGTCGGCGTACATGAGCGTGGCCGGGTCCTCTATCCCGGTCTCCGCGGCGACCCGCGAGAGCACGTCGTCGCGCGTTGGCGCTTCCAGCAGGCCGGGCTCCTCGGCCGGGGGCTCTGGCAGGGCGGCGGCGAGCTCGAAGACGCGGGTGCGGATCGCGTACGGGTCGGCGGCGGTGGGGGAGGCCCAGGACGCCCGCTCCTCGAGGAGCTTCCAGAGGCCGCGCACGACGCGGAACCCCCGGCGCGGATCGAGGCGCGGGCCGAGCTCCTCCTCGTGGGCCGCGAGCTCCAATTCAAGGCGAGCGCGCGGATGGCCGACGTGTCCGGCGTACAGTGCGCAGAGCTCCTCAGCCACCTCGAGGACGCGCGGGTCGTCGTTGGCGAGCCGGTGGGGGACGAGTTTCCCGCGGCTGAGGCGCGCTATCACGTGCTCGCTGCGGAGCACTAGAGGAGGGCCTCCCTGCGCCGGCGAGCGGCGTGCACCTCGCCCGTCTCCGCCGTGACCAGCTCGTAGAGGGTGGCCTGTTTGCCCTCGCGCGGGCGGAGGATCCGCCCAAGGCGCTGGACGTACTCGCGCCGCGAGGCGCTGCCGGCGAGGATGATCGCGACCCCGGCGTCGGGGACGTCGACGCCCTCATTCAGGACGTCGGAGGCGATGACGGCGCGGTAGCGGCCCTCGCGGAAGCGGTCCAGGATCTCTTTTCTCTCCTTGGCGGGCGTCTCGTAGGTGACGCCGGGGATCAGGAACCGGCGGCTGAGCGAGTACACCTCCTCGACGCTCTTGGCGAAGACTATGACGCGGTCGTCCCAGTGGCGCCGCAGCAACGTCTCGAGCGTCGCCACCTTCCGCATCGCGCCCCCCTGGATCTCGCGCCTGCGCCGCGCCGCAAGGAGCGCCTCCCGCCCCCCCGAGTGGCTCGTTGCGGCGACGAGGATAAAGCGCTGCCAGTCCTCCGGAGAGCGCATAGGGAGGCGGTGCTTGCTCAAAAAATCCCGGTACACCGCGTCGGCCTGGGCGTACTCGAACCGCTCGTGGGCCGTGAGCTCCACGGGGATGCGCACGAGCTCGAAGGGTGCGAGGTACGTCCCCGCCAGGTCCTCCGGCGAGCGCCGGTAGATGATGGGGCCGACGAGCCCGTCCAGTAGCTCGTGGCCGCCGTCCGGGCGCTCGGGGGTGGCGGTCAGCCCCAGTGTGTAGGGCGCGAGGAGCATCTTCGAGATGACGGCGTTCTTCGGCGCGGGGAGGTGGTGGACCTCGTCGTAGACCACGAGCGCGAAGCGGTCGCCGTAGCGCTCTGCGTGGATGTAGGCGGAGTCGTAGGTCGTGACGGTGAGCGGCGTGACCTCGTGGTAGCCGCCACCGAGCAGGCCGACCGTGACCGAGGCGCCGAAGGAGTCAGACAGGATCGAGTACCACTGTTTCAGCAAGGCGAGCGTCGGGACGACGACGAGCGCGCTGCGCCCGACGCGCTCTATCGCCTGGACCGCCACCGCCGTCTTGCCCGCCCCGGTCGGCAGAACGACGACGCCCCGCAGGTGCTCCCGGCGCCAGGCGGCGAGCGCCTCCTTCTGGTAGGGGCGCGGTGCGAGCGCGACCCGCGACTCGAGGGAGAGCCTCTCGAAGTCAGCGGCCAGGTCTTCGTGCGGCGTCCCGGCGTCGCGCAGGCGCATAACGGCGCCGCGGTAGGCGCTCGCAGGGGCGCGCCACTGCCGGGTGCGGGCGTCCCAGACGAAGGACCCCGGCAAGTCGAGACGCGAAGCCCCGGTCGCCACGAGCGTCCCCGACTCGTAGAACAGCCTGATCACGCTGCAAGGATACCCGAGACTGTCGCTCTCCTCAGCGGTAAACTGGTCACGCCGGCGGCGGTAGGGAGGGATTTGGGAGGCCCCGCGAACGTAACGCGACTGGTAAGCGCGCTCGTCCTCGCGCTGGCGTTGGCCTGCGGGTGCGCCGGGGCTTCGCAGGAGAACCCTGGCGGCGGGCCGCGACCCGAAGACTCCGCGGCCGGGCAGAGAAGGGAGGACGAGGACGGTGCGGCGGGGGTTGAGCAGATGAGCGTTCGGAGCCTGGTGGGGCAGATGTTCGTGGTCAGCGTGGGCGGCACCGAGCCCAACTATTACATTAACAAGATGATCCGGGAGCGCAACATTGGGGGTGTGCTGCTCTTCGGCTACAACATGAAAAGCGAGGCGCAGACGAAGGCGCTAACCGGCACGCTCCAGGAACTCTCCATGAAGACCGGGCCGGCCATACCGCTCTTCGTCGCCGTGGACCAGGAGGGGGGTGAGGTCTCCTCGGCCCCCTGGGTCTCCCGGCAGCCGGCTGCCGCACAGGTGGGCGCGCGCGGGGACCCTGCACAGGCGCGCGAGGTCGCCGAGCAGATGGGAAGGGAGCTTCTGAGGGCCGGCGTCAACACCGACCTCGCCCCCGTGGTGGACACGGGGTTCGGCGCCGCGATCGGCACCCGGTCGTTCGGCGAGGACCCAAAGCTCGTCGCCGAGATGGGGGTAGCGTCCGTCGAGGGCTTCGAAAGCGCGGGTGTGGTTTCAGCGGCCAAGCACTTCCCGAATCACGGCCCGGCGACCTCCGACTCACACGTGAACCTGCCCGTAGTAGACCACGACCGCCGGAAGCTGCGCTCCTACGACCTGCCGCCGTTCGAGGCGGCGATAAACGCCGGGGTGCCGATGGTCATGGTTGGGCACCTCCTCTACCCTGCCGTAGACCCCGAGAGGCCGGCGAGCCTCTCGTCCGAAGCGATAGGGATATTGCGCGGGGAGCTCGGCTTCGACGGGGTGGTCGTCACGGACGACCTGGCGATGGCCGGGGCGACGGGCGGCGGGCCGCCGGCACGGGCGGCGGTCGAGGCGGTCGAGGCTGGTGCGGACCTGCTTCTCATCTCCAGCCCGCCGCAGCAGCAGGCCGACGCATACGACGCCGTGGTGGAGGCCGTGGAGTCCGGGGAGATACCGCGGGAGAGGGTCGAGGCCTCCGTCGAGCGCGTGCTCCGGGTGAAGGAAGACTACCCGCTGAGTGACATAGGGGCGCGCTAGTTCGCCAAGTGTGGAGTTGGGGTAGAATGTTACGTACCACAGGGGTGGAGAGCACAGGGGTGGAGAGACCAGAAAAGTAGGGAACCACGGGAAACCCGGACTTGGCATAGCCGGGCAACTGGAAGGAGGCGGTGAGATGGCCGAAGTCACCATGGAGGACGTGACCAAGGTCTATGGTGAGGACGTAGTCGCCGTGAGGGACATGAATTTAGATATCCCCGACGGTGAGTTCGTCGTCTTCGTAGGTCCGAGCGGTTGCGGCAAGTCCACGGCGCTGCGCATGATCGCCGGCCTCGAGGACATCTCGAGCGGCAAGGTCTTTATCGGGGATCAGGTGGTCAACGACCTCCCGCCGAGGCAGCGCGACATAGCCATGGTCTTCCAGAACTACGCGCTGTATCCGCACATGAACGTGCGGGAGAATATGGGCTTCGCCCTCAAACTGAGGAAGATGGACAAGGGCGAGATCGACCGCCGCGTCGAGGAGGCGGCCAGGATCCTCTCCATCGAGCGCTTTTTGGATAGGAAGCCGAAGGCCCTCTCGGGCGGCCAGAGGCAGCGCGTGGCCTTGGGGCGCGCCATAGTCCGGGAACCCAAGGCGTTCCTCATGGACGAGCCTCTCAGTAACCTCGACGCCAAGCTCAGGGTGCAGATGCGCACTGAGATTGCCAAGCTGCACAACCGCATCGGGGTCACCACCATCTACGTCACACACGACCAGACCGAGGCGATGACGATGGCCGACAGGATCGTGGTCCTAAAAGATGGCGTTGTCCAGCAGATAGACTCCCCACAGCAGATGTACGAACATCCCAACAACGTGTTCGTGGCGGGCTTCATAGGCAGCCCGGCGATGAACTTCCTCCGCGCGCGCCTGGAGCAGGACAACGGCGCCTACGCGGTCACCTTCGGTAGCACCCGCATACCCCTGAGCCGCGAGGTAGTGGGGGAGGTCAAGGAGAGAAGGGGTCAGGACCTCGGAGAGCACGTCGGCGAGCTCGTGCTCGGCGTCCGTCCCGAGGACATGGAGGATGCCCAGACCGAGGCGGCCGAGGTCTTGGGCGGGGCGGAGGGCACGAGCTGCGTAGATGTCCAGGCGCAGGTCATAGAGAGCATGGGCAGCGAAAAGTACATCTATTTCGAGCCGCCCAGGGAGCAAACCGTCCACCTGGAGAGCGTCGGGGAGATGACCGACGACGCCGGCGGTGGCGCCGAGGAGGACACCTTCGGGGGGTCGGCCGAGGACCCAGGCGGCAACCTGATGGTTGCCCGGGTCGCGCCGGAGAGCACGGCGCGCGAGGGCGAGACGATACGCCTGGTGGTCGACTCGAGCAAGATACGGCTCTTCGACCCGGAGACAGAAGAGGCAATACTGTAGGTACGACGCGAGACGGTTGTGCCGGATGAGCGCGCTGCCAGGATGCCAGGTCGGGGAGGTTGGTGGGGAAGAGACGTCGTGTAGGTGTGAGTGGGAGAGCTCTTCAGCTAGAAGGGATACGCGCGAATGACGAGCAGACGTGAAGCGGCAGTGCTGGCCGGGCGGAGGATGAACCGGCGAGACTTCCTGAAGCTGGGCGGGGCGGGGCTCGCGGGAGCGGCTCTGCTCGGGGCCTCGGGCTGCGGCGGAGGGGGTGCGAGCTCGGGTAACCTCATCTTCTCTATGGGCCCCGACGACCCGAACAAGACCACTACCAAACTGGTAGAGAAGTTCAACAAGCAAAACAAGGGCGAGTTTCAGGTCACCTACCGCGTGATGCCCGCCAACACAGGGCAGTACTTCGACAAGCTCCGCACCGAGTTTCAGGCCGGAGGCGGCGACATAGACGTCATAGGGGCCGACGTCATCTGGCCGATCCAGTTCGCCGCGCAGGGCTGGCTCCAGGACCTCTCCGACAACTTCCCCGCCTCGGAGCAGCAGAAGTTCCTGCCCGCCCCCGTAGAGGCCAGTAGCTACGAGGACGGGATCTACGCGGTGCCGTGGTTTACTGACGCGGGGTTGCTCTACTACCGCAAGGACCTCCTCGACACACCTCCCAAGACCTGGGACGAACTCAAAGAGATGGCCCAGACGGTCTCACAGGAGGCGGGAATCCCGAACGGCTTCGTCTTCCAGGGATCAAACTACGAGGGTGGCGTGTGCAACGGCCTCGAGTACATCCGGACCCACGGCGGCGACGTCCTCGCGAACGTAACGAGCGGCGAGGTCATCATAGACAGCCCCGAGGCGGCGGCTGGCCTCGAGACGTGGCGCAGCATGGTCGCCGACGGCGTAGCGCCCGAGGCCGTAGTTAACTACACGGAGACGGAATCGGTCCCGGTTTTCGGCGACGGCGAGGCGGTGTTCCTCAGGGAATGGCCGGGAACGTATGGCGACATCGCTGGCGGCGCCTACAAGGTAAAGGCCGAGCAGGTCGGGGTCGCACCGATACCCGTGGACCCCGGAAACCAGAGCTTCAGCACCCTCGGCGGGTGGACTATGGCGATCAACGCCCAAACCGATATGCCGGATGAGGCCTGGGAGTTCGTTCAGTTCATGACGAGCGAGGAGAACCTGAAATTCCGCTCAATCCAGGGCGGGTACATCCCGGGCCGAAGCTCGCTCCTAGACGACCCCGAGGTGGAAGAGGCGAACCCGATCGTCGGGCTCGCCAAAGAGATCCTTCTCGATAACGCCACCTCGCGGCCGGTGACGCAGTTCTACGGGGACATGTCGCTGGAGATGGCGGAGCAGTTCAACTCCGCCCTGAAGGGCGACGTCTCCCCGCAACAGGCCGTCAAGACGCTTCAGCAGAGCCTGAGCAGCATTATGGAGCAGGCCGGATAGGTTCGGCCAACCGCCTAGCGGACAAACCTGGCGGACAAAGAAAGGGGTGAGGCGTGACGACCGCATCAAGAGAGAAGAAAGGGCGAAGTCGCTTTAGGGAGGAGTTCGCCGATCCCGAGCGCCGTACGGCCTACCTCATGGTCTTGCCCTCTGCTGATCATCGTGGTCGTGGCGTTCTTCCCGATACTTTACAGCATCGTGTTGAGCCTGACCGACTCCACAGCGGCCGCCTTCGGCTCGTT
>Ga0126306_10000036_pt1 | contig 35233 bp, 28 predicted proteins | sample Plot27_FD_92592 | JGI IMG/M metagenome (GOLD analysis project Ga0126306, IMG submission 92592) | Serpentine soil microbial communities from UC McLaughlin Reserve, CA, USA - Plot27 | ecosystem: Environmental > Terrestrial > Soil > Grasslands | place: USA: UC McLaughlin Reserve, Lake County... | reverse complement strand
GGTCTGGGCGTCGAGCGCGAAGAACAGGCCCTTCTGCTGCGCGAGATAGACGTGGCCGTAGCCGACGCTCGGGGGGAACTCGAGCGTGTCGTGGGCGTCGATCTTCCAGAGGCGCCGGTACGGCGGGGCGTGGTCGTAGGGGGCGATGTGCAGGCGGGCGTCGTCGTAGCCGTAGGTGGGCCAGGGACGCGGGTTCTCCCGTTTCGGGGGCGGCGCCGGCTCGGCCTCGTCGGTGGTCACGAACTCCTCGTTCGCGGAGCCGCGCTTCTCGATCGGGTCGGTCTCCCGCTCGTAGTAGGCGTAGCCGGCCACCGCGATCAGGACGCAGGCAATCGCGGCGCCGACAATGAGACGGCGACGTCGTCTGAACACCGCGCGCAGGCTAGCGATGAGCCCAGCGGGCGGTCAGCGGGCGCCCTGGGCGAGCAGGCGCCAGATCCGGTTCGTCACCGCCGGCACCTCCTCGCTCAGCGCCGCCTCCTCCAGCTGGCGCGCCCACTGCGCCGTGCCGCTTCGGATCACGAGTCCGCCGCCCAGCCCGAACGCCACGAACGCCGGCTCAGCGGGATCTCGTCCCGCGGCTGCGATCGCGCGGGCGCCTGCCGGCATGCCGCGTGACTGCTCGAACACGGTGAAGTCCCCGATGAACGAGTCGAGGCCCTCGAACAGGCCGAGGCCGTCCTCGAACACCGTGAGCGGCGCTCTGGAGGTGCGCAGCAGGGAGGTGCCCTCGCCGAACGCATTCACCCGCCGGGGCTCCCCGGGACGGACGAGCCGCTCGCCACGGAGGTCGACCGTCCGGCGGAACGCGTCCGCCCCGAACGAGGCCACGCGCAGCCCGTCCGACACCTCGGTGCGCAGCCGGCGCATCAGCGGCTCCGGCAGCCAGAGCGCGCTCCCGGCGAACGCGAGCCCCGGTGCGTTGCCGAGGGCAGGCCCCTCGCCGCGCGCCAGCGAGGCGTCCGTGGTCAGGTCGTAGGGCAGCTTCTCTCGATCGAGGTATCGCAGCAGCGGCGCCACCTCGCTCCCCAAGCGCGGGGGCAGGCCGCCACCCGCGAACGGCCGGTCGAGCCCCACCGAACGCCCGGCCGTCAGCGTGTCGGCGAAACCGTCGAGATCGTCGTCCACCGGGTTCAGGCCCTGCCACGAGATCGCCGGCAGCACGACGAGCGGACGCGGGCGCGCGGCGGCGCGCTTCGACTGCGGGACCCCGGCCACCGCCAGCGGCCAGACCGCGCGGTGGCGCCCTGCCCGCACGCGCACCAGATAGAGGCCGGTCTTGGTGTCCCTCGGGATCCGTACGCGGAAGCGGCCGGCGATGCGCCCGCCGCGTCGAATCGGCGTGGGGTCTCCGAGACGGGACACGACGAAGTCGAGGCTCCGGTCGAACGGGCCGGCCTCGAGTGTCGCCAGCGATCCGGCCGGCACCACCCCCAGCGGCCCGCGCAGGGTGAAGCTGCGGACCGACACCCCGGTGCCAGGCCGGGTCGCTCGCGGGCGGGGGATCTCCGCCGGCGCCACCGCCAGGTTGCCCGCCTTGTCGCGCACGCTCACGGTGAAGGTGTAGTCGCCGTCGGGAGCGGGCTTGGTTCGCTCCGGACCCGCCGCCACCTCGCCGTGCCACACGCCCCCTCGACCATCGCCGCGGAAGCGCCGTACCACGTGGGGCTTGTCCGCGTCGTCGGTGCGGAAGACCCGGAACTCGGGCGCCTCGTTCCGCGGTCCGTCGTACCTGAGCGTCACCTCGGGCGACTGGCCGGGCTCACGGGGGGCGATCACGCCCGGCTCGGCAGAGCGGAGCACCACGCGCGGCGGGCTCCGGTCCACGCGGATCCGCTTGTACGAGTCGACCACGCGGCCCTCGTCGCGGCGCACCACGCGCATCCGGTAGCGCCCGTCGGGCACCGGCAGTCCCTCGTCGTCGCGGCCGTCCCAGCGAAAGCGGTGCTTGGCGTCGCCGGCCAGCTCGCGGTCGTCTACGAGCCGGCGCACCTCGTTCCCCTCGCTGTCCATGATCGAGAAGCTGACCGTGGCCGGCTCGGACAGGTCGAAGCCGACCTCGGTGGCGTCCCGGTAGCGGTCCGCGTTGGGCGAGAACTGCTTGGGCTTCGCGGCGAACCTGATCACGAGGGGGAACTCGCTCTTCAACTGCTGCGTGCCGAAAAAGGCCGCGATGGTCGCGACCACGAGCAGCGCGAACACCACGCGGACGACGGGGCGGGCCATGGGGGCGGAACGGTATCCGTCCGCGCGCTCTCCACGAGAATGTCGACCAGATGCGCATCCAGCTCATCGATCCATCGGCCGACGTGCTGCCCTACGACCACGCGCTCGCGGCGGCGCTCGCCCGCCGGGGGGCGAGCGTCGAGCTCGTGACCTCGCGCTTCGTGCACGGACCCGCGCAGGCGCCGGATGGCTACGCGGTGAGCGAGTCGTTCTACCGGCTGGCCACCGGCGTGGGAGCGCGCCGGCCGCGCTTGCGGCGCGCGCTCAAGCTGGCCGAGCACGTGCCCGACTCGCTCCGCGTGCGCGGCCGGGCCGCGAACGCCGACCTCGTGCACTGGCAGTGGCTCTGGCTCGAGGCTGTGAGCATGCGGCTGCTCCCCCGCGGCCGCCCGCAGGTGCTCACGATGCACAACGTGATCCGGCGCGGCCGCTCCGGCCGGGCGCTCGCGGACCGGATGGACGCCGTGATCGTGCACACCCGGCACGGGGCGGAGCTGCTCGGCGATGGTCCGCGGGTGCACGTGATCCCGCACGGCGCGTTCGAGCACCTCACACGCCTCCCGGACGAGCGCCCGCTGCCACCCGAGCTCGCCGCGGTGGAGGGGCCGGTGGTCCTCTGCTTCGGCGTGGTGCGTCCCTACAAGGGGGTGGACGTGCTGGTGGAGGCATTCCGCTCGATCCAGGGCGCCGAGCTCTGGGTGGTCGGGCGGCCCCTCGGGGTGTCGCTCGACGAGCTGCACGCGCCTGCCAACGTTCGGTTCGTCCCCCGCTACGTCAGCGACGCCGAGCTGCCCGCGTACTTCCGCCGCGCCGACCTGCTGGTGCTGCCGCACCGCAGCGTCGACGTGTCCGGGGTCCTGTTCGCGGGACTCGCCTTCGGCAAGCCGACGGTGCTCACGGACGTGGGCGGCTTTCGCGAGCTGGTCGAGGAGCATGGGGCGGCCCGGCTGGTGCCGCCCGGCGACGCAGGTGCCCTGAGCACCGCGATCGGCGAGCTGCTGGCGGACCCGGCCGAGCTCGCGGACCTCGCCGCGCGAGCGCGGGCGGCCGCCACCGGCCCCTACTCCTGGGACGCGGTCGCCGCGCGCACCATCGCCGTCTACGACGAGGTGCTCGCCGGATGAGGGTCGTCTTCATGGGCAAGAGCAAGCGCTCCGCCGTACGTGCCCTCGAGTGGCTCGTGGAGCAGGGCGTGGAGGTGGCGGCGGTGGTGGCGCCGGAGCCCGACGGATCGGCACACCCGGAGCAGCGGCTCGACCTCGCGGCCGAGCGCCGGGGCCTGCCACTCGTGGACGACACCCAGCTCTACGTGGCGCCGCCCCCGGACGTGGACGTGGTGATCTCATTCCTCTTCTGGAAGCTGATCCGCGAGCCGCTCATCTCGCTCGGACGCCTGGGCTGCCTCAATTTCCATCCGGCTCCCCTGCCCGACTTCCGGGGGCTCGGCGGGTACAACGTCGCGATCCTGGAGGGCCTCGACCGGTGGGGTGTGTCGTGCCACTTCGTCGACGAGCGCTTCGACACCGGCGACCTGGTCGAGGTGGATCGCTTCCCGATCGACTCCCATGCGGAGACGGCGTTCTCGCTCGACCTTCGCAGCCAGGACCGCCTGCTCGCCCTGTTCCAGCGTGTGATGGGACGCGCGCTCGCGGACGAGGAGCTCCCGCGCGAGCCGCAGGCCGGCCAGGGCGCCGGCCGCTACGTGACGCGCGAGGAGTTCGAGGCGCTGCGCGTGGTCCAACCGGGCGACGACCTGGATCGGAAGCTGCGCGCCTTCTGGTACCCGCCCCATCCCGGCGCGGTCGTCGAGGTCGACGGTCGTCGGCTCACGCTCGTGGACGACGGCCTGCTTGCGGAGATCGCGGCGACCTACCGCGACGCCGGTCAGCTGCCCTAGGAGGGTCTAGCGAAACGACTAGCCGACGATACGCGTGTGAAATGTGACATGCCGCACATTCTCCGACGGGGCTCTCCGAGTACCCTCGACTGGTGAGCTGCGCCGCCTGCGGTACCGAGAATCCCCCCGGCGCCCGCTTCTGCATGGACTGCGGCGCGCGGCTCGAGCGGCGCTGCCCGTCCTGCGGCGCCGTAGCCCCTCCCGAGGCCCGCTTCTGCATGGGCTGCGGCAACGCGCTTGAGGAGGCCGCCGGCGAGCCGGCCGGCGCACAGCCGCCCGAGGAGCGTCGCCAGGTGACCGTCCTCTTCGCCGACCTGTCCGGGTACACCGCGGTCGCCGAGCGCCTCGACCCGGAGGCCCTGAAGGCACTCGTGGATCGCGCGCTGCGGCGCCTCGGCGAGGAGGTCGAGCGCTACGGCGGCACCGTCGACAAGTACATCGGCGACAACGTGATGGCCATCTTCGGCGCGCCCGTGGCCCACGAGGACGATGCCCAGCGCGCGGTGCGCGCCGGACTCGGCATGCAGGCGGCGATGGCCGAGGTGAACGAGAGCCTGCCGAGCGAGGTGCAGTTCGACCTGCGCGTGGGGGTGAACACGGGTGAGGTGCTGGCTGGTTCGGTTGGCCGCGACTACACCGTCGTGGGCGACACGGTGAACGTGGCCGCCCGACTCCAGAGCGCGGCGCGGCCGGGCAGCGTGACCGTGGGCGAGCGGACGATGCGGACCACGCGGGACGCGATCCGCTACGAGCGGCTCGAGCCGCTCGTGCTCAAGGGCAAGTCCGAGCCCGTGCCCGCCTGGGAGGCCCTGGAGGCGACCGCCGAGCAGGCCCTGCGCCAGGCCGCGCCGGGCCGTGCCGCGCCGCTCGTGGGCCGGTCCGACGAGCTGGCCACGCTCGAGGGGCTGTTCGAGCGCGTCGAGCGCGAGGGCTCCCCGCAGCTCGTGACCCTCGTCGGCGAGGCCGGCGTGGGCAAGTCGCGCCTGCTGCGCGAGCTCGAGGGCCAGCTGAGCCAACGACCGGAGCCGCCGAGGGTGCACACCGGGCGCTGCCTCCCCTACGGCGCCGGGATCGTCTTCTGGGCGCTCGGCGAGGTGATCCGGGCCGAGTGCGGCATCGTGGACAGCGACTCCGCCGACGAGGCGTGGGGCAAGCTGCTGCGTCACGCGAGCGCGCTGTTCGAGGACGAGTCGAAGGGCGACATGACGGAGCGCACCACGGCGCTGATTGGCCGCCTGATCGGCCTCGAGGTACCGCCCGAGCTGGTTCCCGACGGAGAGGACCCGGAGCGGCTGCGGGAGTCCTTCTTCGCCGCCCTGCGAGCGGGCTTCGAGGCGATGGCCCGGAGGGGTCCGCTCGTGGTCGCGTTCGAGGACATCCACTGGGCCGACGACGGAATGCTGGACGCCATCGATCACCTCGCGCAGTGGGTGCGCGCGCCGCTCCTCGTTGTGTGCCTGGCTCGCGACGAGCTGTTCGAGCGGCGACCCGGCTGGGGCGGCGGGCGGCGCTCAGCCACGCAGCTCCAGCTCGAGCCGCTGAGCGCGGACGAGACACAGGTGCTGGTGGCCGCGCTGCTTCCGGATGGCGAGGAGGTGCTCCCCGCCGTGGTGGAGCGCTCCGGCGGCAACCCGCTGTTCGCCGAGGAGATGGCGCGCCGGATCGCCGAGGAGGGGAGCGTGCAGGCCGCGGAGCTGCCCGACACGGTGCAGGCCCTCCTCGCCGCCCGCCTCGACGCCCTCGACCCCTTCGAGCGTCGGCTCGTGCAGCAGGCCGCGGTGGCAGGTCGCACGTTCTGGGAGAGCTCGCTGACCACGCTCGCCGGCGGCGCCGGGCGCGACCTCGAACGCGCGCTCCTGTCGCTCCAGGAGAAAGAGATCCTGGTCTCCGGGTCCGAGGGGCCGCTTCCGAACGAGCGCGAGCTGTCGTTCAAGCACGTGCTGATCCGCGACGTGGCCTACGGGACGCTCCCCAAGTCGGTCCGGGCGCGCAAGCACTTCGAGGTCGGCTCCTTCATCGAGGAGCGCGCCGGCGACCGCACCGACGAGGTCGTGCAGCTGCTCGCCGAGCACTACGGCCGCGCCGCCGCCCTGGGCCGAGACTCCGACGTGCCCCCACACGAGCTCGATCCCATGCAGCGGCGCGCGATGGTCTTCCTGGAGCAGGCCGGGGACGCCGCCGGCCTCCTCTATGCGAACCGCGAGGCCGCGGCCCACTACCGGCACGCTCGTGCCGTCTGCCCGGTCGATGGCCGCGAGCACGGCGTGCGCATCGGCGAGAAGCTCGGCGACGTCTCCCTCCGGCTCGGCCGCGTGGACGAGGCGATCGCGGTCTGGCTCGACTGCCTCGAATGGCACCGGGGCCAAGAGCAGCTCGAGCGAGTGGCGGACCTCCACCGCAAGATCGGGGCAGCGCTGTCCCACAAGGGCGAGCGCAAGCCGGCCATCGAGCACTACCAGAAGGGGATCAACCTGCTGAAGGACGGGCCGCCCCGGCTCGAGCTGGTGCGGCTCTATGAGGAGGCCGCCTGGCTCTACCTGCACACCGGGGACAACATGCTCGCGATCTACGCGTCGGAGAAGGCGCTGCGGCTGGCCGAACGGCTCGGCGAGACCAGAGCAGCGAGCCGCGCCCACGGCATCTTCGGACGCGTGTTCGGCCGCATCGGTGACACCGAGAAGGCACGTCAGAACCTGGAGCGGGCGGTGGAGCTCGCCCGCGGGTCCGACCGCGGCGAGACCATTCTCGCGCTGTCCGCGCTCGGGAGACATCTCGAGGTCTCGGAGGCCGCCGTCGCGGCCGCGCGCGAGGCCTACGAGGAGGCGCTCGCGCTGGCCGAGGAGATGGGCGTGCTGCCGGCCCAGATCGAGCTACACGCCGCGCTCGCGCAGCTGGCCGTGTACAGCGCCGACTGGGATCAGGTCGAGCGCTCCACCGAGGCGAGCGCGGAGCTGGCCGAGCGCGAGGGGCTCGTGGGGAAGATGTGCCTCCCGACAGCACTGCGCGGCCTGCTGCGCTGGCGCGAGGGGCGGATGGGCGAGGCCACCGTCCTCCTCCACCGCGCGCACGAGATGGCCGAGCAGGTCGGCTGGTCGGAGCTCGCCTTCCAGGCGCTGTTCGGCCTGGCCACGGCTCTGCGCGACTCCGGCGACCTGCCCGCAGCGAGCGCCGCGCTCGACCAGGCGCTCGACGTCTGCGAGCGGGCTGGGCTGATCGCGCAGTCGATCCAGGCCACGGCGGCGCGTGCGGTGATCCTGGCGCTCTCGCACCGCCCTGAGGCGGCCACGGAGGCGGCCCGCGAGGCCACCGAGCTGGCCGACCGGCTGCATTACCCGATCGGACGCGCCGCGGCGCTGGAGGCGCGCGGCGTGTGCGCGGACGACCCCCGCGACGGCGCCGCACTGCTCCACGAGGCCGCGGATGCCTGGACCGAGCTCGACCGGCCGCTCGAGGCGGCGCGCGCCCAGCTGTCCGCGGCCCAGGTGCTCGAGTCGGTGGAGCCGGACGAGGCACGCCGGCTGCTGAACGTGGCGGCGGACGACATCGAGCGGCTGGGCGTGCCCCACCTGTCCGAGCGCGCCCGCGCGCTGGCGGCGGACTGAGCTAGGGCGCCTTGTCGGCGCCCGCGATCACGATCACGGTGGCGTCGCCGGCGAGGCTCTGAGTGGAGGGATTGACCGGCTCGCGCTGGTCGATGCCGAGCTTGCGACTCACCGCCTGCCCCTCCCGCCTGTGCCCGGGCGCGAACTGCACGACCGACTCCGCCAGCTGCTGATCCGAGAAGTTCGTGATGGTGCCCACGTTGAAGCCTGCCCGGCCGACCTGATCGCTGAGCGTGGCGGCGAGACCTGGGACGGTGGTGCCGTTCAGGACCGCGACGGTCACGCTCGCAGGATTGACCGCAGCCCCACGGCGCGGCCTCGTCCCACCTTCGTCGCCACCGCCACCGCCTCCACCGCCGTCGTCCGTCGTCGCGCGACCGGCCTCGCTCTCCACGCCTCCGCCATCGTCGCTCGTGAGCTGCGTGACCCCGAACGCCGCCGCGCCGCCGAGCACGAGGACGCCGGCCACCACGAGCACGAGGTAGCGGGGGGACGCGAGCAGCCGCCGGTACCACGGATCCGAGCCAGGCGGCGGGATGATCATCGTCTCCTGCGGCCTGGGCCGCGGCGGTCCTCCCGGGCGCGCCGGCGAGCGCACGGCGCCGGCCGGCACGGGCGGGGCGCCGCCGGGGCGCTGCGCCGCCGGCGTGGCCGGAGATCCTGCTCGCGCCGGCTGTGGCGGGGCCGGGCGGGCAGGCGCGGCCACGTTGGCCGAGGATCCCGATGAACCTGAGTTCGAAGGGGTGTTCGCGGGCGCGGCCTGCGGCGCCGGGGCGGCCTCGCTCGCCGGCGCGGCCTGGGGCGCCGGGGCGCCCTCGCTCGCCGGCGCGGCCTGTCCCGCCGCCGTCGCCGGTGCCGGCGCTCCCGGGCGTCCCGGTGCGGCGGGCGCCGCCACGGGCTCCTTCGAGCCAGGCGCACCAGCCGGCTGGGCCGCGGCCGGAGCACCGGCGGGCTGGGGCGGCGCGGGCGTGGCGCCTGGCTTGCCGGGCGTGGAACCGCCGGGCGTGGAACCGCCGGGCGGGCTCGGCGCGGCGGCCGGGCTGGTGGCCGGTCGCGCGCCAGCAGCAGCCGCGGCGGCCGGGCCGGGCACTGGCGGGGACGCCGGACGCGCACCAACTTGGCCCTGCTGCGGCCCCGCGACGACGCGTCCGGGCACCGGGGCGCCGGTGCTCTGCTCCGCGCGCTCCGGGGCGCGGCCGGCCCACTCGCGCAGGCGCCTGACGTCGCGCGCCTGCGAGAAATAGAGAGCCGAGAGCACCGCCAGGCCCACAACCGATGCAAGGCCGGCGTAGGCGCCGATGTCCAGAACTATCTCTGGCAAGGGTCGAACTGTAGAACGCGAGGCGGCGTGCGTCCCCGCCGCACCGTGAGCGAAGCTCAGCGCGGCTCGGTCGCGAGCGCCATGGCGCGCTCCGCGGAGAGCTCGGCGACCGCCCCCGTCAGCGCCGCCGCGTCACCCGCGTAGACCAGCTCCTCGATCCGCGCGAACGCGCTCTCGACCCAGTCCGGATCGATCGGCGGCTGGATCGCGGAAACGATCTTCTCAGCGGGCGTCGGCCGCGGGCGCTCGCCCGGGTTGAACAGCTCCTCGTGCACCTTCTCGCCCGTCCGGCGCCCGACGATCTCGATCGCGATGTCCACGTCCGGCTCGTAGCCGGCCAGACGGATCATGTTGCTGGCCAGGTCGACGATCTTCACCGGCTCGCCCATCTCTAGCACGAAGACCTCGCCCCCGGTGGCCAGCTCGCCGGACCGGATGATCAGCTGCACGGCCTCCGGGATCGTCATGAAGTACCGCGTCATCCTTGGATCGGTCACCGTGATCGGCCCGCCCTGAGCGATCTGGCGGCGGAAGATCGGCACCACGGACCCGGAGGAGCCGAGCACGTTGCCGAACCGGACCGACGCGTAGCGAGTCGCCTTCCAGCGGTTCTGCGCCGCCTCGACCGCCCACTCGGCGAGCGCCTTCGACGCGCCCATCACCGTGGCCGGGCTGACCGCCTTGTCGGTCGACACGAGCACGAAGCGCTCCACCCCCGCCTCGCCCGCGGCGGCCGCGACGATGCGGGTGGCCACCGCGTTGTTGCGCACGGCCTCGACCGGGTTCTCCTCCATCAGCGGCACGTGCTTGTAGGCGGCGGCGTGGAACACGACCGACGGGGCCTGCTCCTGGAACACCTCGCGCACGCGCGTGGCGTCCTTGCAGTCGGCCAGCACCGAGATCGCCCGCGTGAAGTGGCGCTCCTCCTCGAGCTCCCTGCGGATCTCGAACAACGCGTTCTCGGAGTTCTCCACGAGCACCAGCCGCTTCGGGCCAACGCGTGCGATCTGGCGGCACAGCTCGGCTCCGATCGAGCCGCCCGCGCCGGTCACGAGCACTATGCCCGACGCCAGGTACGCCCCCACGCGGTCGATCTCGACCCGCACGGGCTCGCGGCCGAGCACGTCCTCCACGCGGACCTCGCGCACCTGGCGCATCAGGTTCAGGCCGCCGGAGAGCAGCTCGAACGTCGTGGGCAGGGTGCGCACGGGGATGCCGCGCTCGCGGCACGCCGTGACGATCTTCTGGCGCAGCACGCCCGACGCCGAGGGGATCGCGATGATCACCTCGTTGGGCTTGACCCCGTCGAGCACGCGCGGCAGCTGGTCGGTGGTGCCGAGCACCTTGTGCCCGGCCACCCGCATCCCCTGCTTACGCGGATCGTCGTCGACGAACCCGACCGGCGCGCTGCGAAGGCCGGGGTTGCGCCGCAGCTCGATCGCCACCTGCTGCCCGCCGTTGCCGGCACCCACGATCAGCACCTCGTTGGCGGCCCGCTCCAGGATCGGCCCGCGCACGGGGCGCTCGACCAGGGCACGCACGGCGAAGCGAGCGCCGCACGCGAACACGAGCGCGAGTAGAAAGTCCAGCGCGATCACGCTCCGCGGCGGATCGTGGCGACCGATCGAGAAGAGGAACAACACCGCGATCAGACCGACGGTCGAGACGATCACGGCCTTGAGGACCGACTCGAAGTCCTTCTGGTCGACGAAGCGCCACAGCTTCGAGTAGAGGCCGAAGGCCGCGAAGATCACGAGCTGCATGGCGACCGTGAGCGGCAGCGTGTCGACGAGCAGGTTGTCGTACTTGCGCGGGATGCCCTCGTCGAAGCGAAGGACGTAGGCCAGGTAGTAGGCGAGCGCGAGCAGGCAGGCATCCACGCCGACCTGGCCGGCGCGCCGGACGTTCACGGAAGAGCGCAGGGATCTCATTGTTCGCAGGCGGAGAGCAGCAGTTTGACGAGTTCGCGCGGGTCGCGCCGGATGCGCAACCCGCCATTCGTGGCGCGCCGCTCGATCCTTATTTGCCCGGGATCGTCGAGCTTGCGCAACCGCCCCTCGCGGAGCAGCGCCTCGTCGACGGCGCCGAGCCTGCCCTCGAAGGTAGTGAAGACGGGCGTGCCCAGCGCGACCGCCTCGCGATTCATGGTGCCGCCGGCCGAGATCACAAGGTCGGCATAGGCCACGAGGCTCTGGGCGTCGACCGCGTGCCCCGGTACCACGAAGGCGCCCCGGCGCGCGACCTCGTCGCGCTGGGCGTCGGTGCGGGGCAGCACCACCGTCTGCGTGTCGCTCGCCGCGAGCCGCTCGAGCACGCGCCGGAACAGCGGGTTCTCGAAGCGGTGGTAGAGCGAGACCTCCGGCGGCGTGCGCACCACCACGAGCGACCGGTCGCGGGCGAGCCCCAGCTCGTCGAGGACGACCGGGTCGGGCTCGAAGTCCGCGAGGTAGTACTCCTCCTTCAGGCCGGCGTAGGCGCGCACCTTGCCGCGGGCCCCGTAGCGGTCGAGCCGCTCCGGCGGGATGGCGTCCGGGACCACGACCGCCCGCGCCAGCCGGCAGTTCACGTGGTGCTGCGCCGCGGCCCACTCGTAGTCGAAGGCGGTGGCGCTCGGCACGTGCAGCAACCGCGCCGCCACGCTGAGGTCGTTCGACCCGTGGCCGACGGCCACGTCGAATCGCCGTCGTCGGCCCCAACGCAACAGCGCCGCGCTGCGCGAGGCGAGCCCGACCGCCTTGCCCGCCAGGCGCCCGCCTCGATGGCGCCCAATCGGCGTGTGGTCGATCCCGAAGCGGTCGCACAGCTCGAGCGTCTGCGCGAAGTCACGGGCTGTCACCTCCACCTCGTGGCCGTCGGCCCGCATCGCCTCGATCAGCGGGCGCAGCACCAGCACGTGCGGGCTGTTGGTCAGGTCGACCCAGACGCGCACGCCTCGACCACCTGCCGGATCTGCTCCTCGGTCAGATCGGTGCCCATCGGCAGCGCGTAGTTGGTGCGCGCCGCCTCCTCGGTGGCCGGAAGCTCCACATCGGCCGCGATGGCCGGTTGGCGATGCACGGGCACGCGGTAGTAGCCGCGACCCAACGGCAGGCGCTCGGCCCGCACCACGTACAGGTGGTAGACGTGCCTGGCGCCGTCGGTGGCGTGCGGGAGGCGCGCGTGCTCGCCGAGGCCGAGCCGCTCGTAGGTGGCCGCCGCCGACCGGCGGCGCTCGCTCCAGCCGTCGAGCTCCGGGAGGAGGATGCGCAGCGCGGCCGCCTGCATCTCGTCGAGGCGCGAGTTGTAGCCGACCTCGATGAACGTGCTCTTGTCCTGCGAGCCGTGGAAGCGCAGGATCCGTGCGCGCTCGGCCACCCCGTCGTCGTCGGTCGTGATCGCCCCGCCGTCGCCGAGGCAGGGAAGGTTCTTGGAGGGGTAGAAGGAGAAGGTGGCGGCCTCCCCAAGCGCGCCGGCCTTGCGGCCGGCAAGGTCCGCCCCCGCGGCCTGGGCCGAGTCCTCGAGGACGGGAAGGCCGAACTCGCGCAGCTCAGGCACCGGCGCCACATTGCCGAACAGGTGCACCGGCACGATCGCCTTCGTTCGCGGGCTGAGCGCGGCCCGCACCGTCTCCGCCGTCACGCAGAGGGTGTCCGGGTCGATGTCGCAGAAGACCGGTCGCGCGCCCATCGCGAGCGTGGCCTCGGCCGTTGCGTAGAACGTGAACGACGGCATCACGACGTCGTCGCCCGGCCCGATTCCGAGCGCCCGCAGCGCGATCGTCAGGGCGTCGGTGCCGTTGGCCACTCCCACGCAGTGCCGGACGCCGAGGTAGGCGGCAAACTCCGCCTCGAAGGCCTCGACCTCGGGGCCGAGGATGTAGCGGCCGTCGCGCGCCACGCGCTCGAGCGCCTCCGCCAGGCGGTCCTGGTAGGGGTCGAGCGACGAGGCGAAGAGCGGCACATCGGTCATGAGCAGCCCGCTACCCTACTTCGCTCGTGTTCGCCTCGATCACGGACCCGATTGTCGAGGTGGCCGTGGACGTGGTCGATGCCATGGGGCTCCCCGGAGTGTTCGTCTTGATGCTCCTGGAGAGCGCCTGCATCCCCGTGCCCAGCGAGGCCACCATGCTGTTCGCCGGCTTCAACGTGTCGCGCGGCGAGTACAGCCTCTTCGCCGCCACGGCCGTCGGGTCCATCGCCAACCTGGTCGGCTCATGGATCGCGTACTGGCTCGGCTACATCGGCCGCGTGGACCTGCTCGAGAAGCACGGCAAGAAGCTCCACATCAAGAAGAGCCACCTCGAGTGGGCCGACCGCTGGTTCGAGCGCCACGGCGACGCCACGGTGTTCTTCACCCGGATGCTGCCGATCATCCGCACCTTCATCTCGCTTCCGGCGGGGGTGGCCCGGATGCCGTTCTGGCGCTTCTCGCTGCTCACCCTGGCGGGCTGCGTGCCCTGGGTGCTGATGCTCACCTTCATCGGCGACCGGGCCGGCGACAACTGGGAGGACTGGAAGGACTACCTCCACTACGTGGACTACCTCGTGGCCGCCGCGATCGTGATCGGCGTGATCTATCTGGTGATCCGGGCCCGCCGGCGCCGCCGTCCGGGCGCGGAGGGCGACCCGGCCACAGAGTCGGCCTGACCGGGCCGCCGCTCCACGAGGCGCTCCTGCTCGGGGCGCTTCAGGGCCCCACCGAGCTGCTCCCGGTGTCGAGCTCCGGCCATACGGCGCTCGTGCCGGCGGTGCTCGGCTGGGGCTACGCGGAGCTTCCGGGGAACACGCGCAAGGCGTTCGAGGTCGCGCTGCACGCCGGCTCCGCCCCGGCCCTCGCGCTCGCGCTTCGGGGCGAGTCGTTCGACCACCTCCCGCTCCTCGCTCTGACCGTCGTGCCGCCCGCCCTGGCCGGTCTCGTGCTCGAGGGTCCGATCGAGCGTCGCCTCGGCGGCGTGCGATCGGTGGCGTTCGCGCAGCTCGTGGCGGGCGCAGCCCTCCTGCTGGCCGACCGCCGGCCCCAGCGGCGAACGGCGCCGAACGCCGCGGACCACCTGCTCGTGGGCCTCGCCCAGGCGCTGGCCCTGGCGCCGGGCGTCTCGCGCTCCGGCGCGGCCCTCACGGCCGCGCGGCTGCGCGGGCTCTCGCGCGAGGCCGCCGGCTCGCTCGCGCTGCGAGCCGCACTGCCGGTGACGATCGGGGCGGCCGCCCTGAAGGGCCTGCGCGTCTTGCGCGGCGGCGTGCCAGAGGAGCTCCGCGGGCCGGCGGCCGCTGGTGCCGCCGCGGCGCTCGCCTCCACACTCGTCGCGCTCCCGCTGGCGCGCGGGCGCCGCTGGGGGATGCTCGCCGGCTACCGCATGGCGCTCGGATTGGTCGTCCTTCGCACCGAGGCGCGAGAACACCGGAATTTGGGCCGTCCGTAGCTGGCGGTTTCCGCTCGGCCGCCATACCGTGGGAAGGGCAGGGGAACGCCTTCGACCCTCTGTGCCATGGCCACGACTTCGTCCTCTCCTGCCGCAGCGCCTCCGTCCACACGGGAGCGAACGCTCGCGCGCCTGATCGAGCACGTCCGGACGCTGATTCCGGTGAGCGCCGTCGCCTTCGTGGCGGTCGACCAGGAACGCGGAGCGATCGAGCGGTCCGCCGCCTGGTTCGCGGACGACGCCCTGCGCGACGCGCTCGGCAGTCCCGGCACGCACCCCCTCGACGGGCGCGGCCGGCAGCTCGTGGAGGCGGCGCTCGAGCGCGATCGCCCGTTCCTGCTCCCGCGCCTCGACGCGTGGGAGGCAGCACCCGACCTGCTGGCCGCCGCCGTGGACGCGCTCGGTCCCGAGCGTGCCGGCGCCATGTGGCGCACCTGCTGCCGCGCATCGGTGATCGCCTGCCCGCTGCGCACCGACATCGGCAGCGTGCTCGGCGTGCTGGTGGTGGCCTCGCTCGATCCCGAGCGCCCGCTTCGCCGCGGCGACCTGCGCACGGTCGAGGCGGTTGCCGACCTGTCAGCCACCGCGCTGGAGCGGGTGCGAATGCTCGAGGAGGAGAGCCGAAGGGCACGGGACGAGCGGCGCCTCAAGCATGCCGGCGAGGCGATCTCGGCGTCCCTCGACCTGGACGAGGTGTACGGGCGGATCATGCAGCACGCCACGGAGGCCCTGGGCGCCACGACGGTGCTGCTCACGCGGCTGAACGCCGCGGCCGGCGAGCTGCGCGTGGTCGCGAGTGCCGGTGCCTCGGAGCGAGTGGCAGGGCGCAGGCTGCCCCTCGACAGCGGCAGCTTCGGTCGCGTGGCCAACGACCGCCATTCGCTCGTCCTTCGCCGCGACGAGGCGGCCGGCGTCGACCGCGAGTTGATGGAGGCCGAGGGACTCGGCTCGCTCATGCACGCGCCGATCGAGCTGGGGCCCCGCCTGTACGGAATCGTGACCGCGGGCCACGACGACGCCGACGGCTTCGGCGACGCGGACCTGGAGCTGCTCACGCGGCTCGCACGCTCGTCGGCAGCGGCAGTGGCCAACGCGATCGACTTCCAGCGCGAGCGGCGGATCGCGCGTGCCCTGACCCTGGGCTTCGTGCCGGAGCCGCTGCCGAGCGTGCCCGGGTACGAGACCGGCCTGCTGTACGCGCCGGCCCTCGGGGAGCCAGCGGGCGGAGACCTCTACGGGATGTGGGAGCTCCCCAGCGGGGACATTGCGCTGCTGGTGGGGGACGTGGCGGGCAAGGGCGTGGAGAACGCGGCCCTGAGCGCGATGACGCGCTTCTTCATCGAGGCCCGCAGCTGGAACGCCAGCTCTCCCGCCCAGGTGCTCGACGAGACCAACTCGATGCTCCTCGACCGGCTGCCGAGCGACATCTTCGTCACGGCCTTCTTCGGCTTCCTGTCGCCGGGATCGCTGCGCTGGGCGAGCGCCGGGCACCTGCCGGCCCTGCATCTCTCGGCGAGCGGCGTGCGCGGGCTCGAGGGCGCGGCGCTGCCGCTCGGCGTAGATGCCCGGCCGGGCTACCGCGACCGGGAGCTCGAATTGGCGCCGGGAGACCTGGTGTTCGCGTACACGGACGGCCTGGTGGAAGCGCGCCGTGGCGAGGAGGCCTACGGCGCCGGGCGCCTGGCGAGCCTTGTGGCGGAGCGCGCCCGCACCATCGCGCCAGCGGGGCTTCCGCAGGCGGTGCGCGACGAGATCGCCGTCTGGGCCGGGGGGCTCAGCGACGACGTCGTAGCGCTGGCGCTCCGCCGCGCCGCGCGCTCCGCTTGAATGGCGGTCGCATGAGCGACTCGGCCTACGCACGCGCCGGAGTGGACCAGGCAGGGGCCGGCTCGGCCGTGCGGGCGCTCGTGGAGGTGCTCGCCGGGATCGAGACGGGGCGTCCCTCACGCGCCGCCCTGGCGTCGGGGCACTACGCCAACGTGCTGCGGCTCGACGACCAGCGCGGCCTGGCCCTCTCGTGCGACGGCGTGGGCACCAAGGTGATCGTCGCCGAGCGGCTCGGTCGCCTCGACACGGTCGGCATCGATTGCATCGCCATGAACGTGAACGACGTGATCTGTGTGGGGGCCGAGCCGATCGCCGTGCTCGACTACATCGCCGTGGAGACCGCCGATCCCGCGGCGCTGGAGCAGATCGCCCGTGGTCTGCGCGCCGGAGCCGAGGAGGCGGGCGTGGAGATCCCCGGCGGGGAGCTGGCCGTACTGCCCGAGCTGATCCGGGGCCACCCCTCGCCGCACGGGGTGGATCTGCTCGGCTTCTGCGTAGGGCTCGTAGACCTCGACGCGGTGATCACCGGCGGGCGCGTGGAGGCCGGCGACGCGATCGTGGGGATCCCATCGAGTGGGGTCCACTCGAACGGCCTCACCCTCGCCCGGCGCGTGCTGGGCGACACCGACGAGCGACTGCTCGAGCCCACGGTCATCTACGTCCGGGCGGTCCGCGAGCTGCTCGACTCCGCGGTCGACGTCCGCGGGCTGGCCCACATCACCGGCGAGGGCTTCCTGAACCTGCTGCGCCTCGAGGCCGAGGTCGGCTACCTGATCGACGCCCCCCTTCCTGCACCGCCGGTCTTCGACGACATCGCCGAGCGCGGCGGCGTTGAGCCGGCCGAGATGCATGAGGTCTTCAACATGGGCTGCGGCTTCTGCTGCGTGGTGCCGGCGGAGGAGGCCGAGGAGGCCGTGTCGGTGCTCGCGCGCCGTCACCCCGGCACCGCCGTGATCGGCCGCACGACCACCGCCGCCGGCGTGGTGCAGCTACCGAGGCAGGGCCTGCGCGGGACGCGCGAGGGCTTCGTGCCCGCCAGCGCGGGCTCGTGAGAGGAGGACGAGACCTGAGCATCATCGATCAGGCGTCGCTCCCGAGCAGCGGGACGGCGCACGAGCTCGAGGGGTACCTGCACGGTGACGTCGCCGTCTCGATCATCGTCGTCGACGCCCCGCCGGGCAGCGGCCCGTCGCTGCACAAGCACCCGTACGAGGAGATCTTCATCGTCCAGGAGGGCCGCGCCACGTTCGTGCTGGGCGACGAGGAGCTGGAGGTGAGCGCCGGCCAGATCGTGATCGGCCCCGCGGATGTGCCTCACCGGTGGGTCAACTCGGGCACCGAGCGCCTCCGGCAGGTCGACATCCATGCCAGCCCTCGCTTCATCACCGAGTGGCTCGACTCCTGAGACTCAGGCCGGCTCCCAGAGCACCCCCGTCAGGACCCTCACAGGCGTGACCCGCCACTCGGCGGCGAGGCGCCAGAGCTCCGCGTTCGCCCGCGGGCCGGGCAGGTCGCAGACCGCCTCCACCTCCGGACCGGCCATCCGCCCGAAGCGCCGCAGCGCCGTGAGCACGTCGGGTGCGGGCTCACCGGCCGCCTGTCCCCCCGCCGCAAGCGCCGCCCCCCGCCAGTCGTCGTAGGCGGCCTCTCCGAAGATCCAGCGCGTGCCCCCCTCGCCCTCGAAGGCCAGGCTTGGCAGCACGAGCCGCTCTCCCCCGCTCCCGGCCGGTGCGACCATCTCCAGCTCGTGCGCCTCAGGAGGGATCGCCCGCGTCGATTCCAGGTCGGCGCCAAAGGCCTCGACGATCGCGTGCGACTCGATGTCGCTGCGGAACCGGGCCACATCGAGCCCGGCGCCACGAGCCTCCTCCACCAGAGCCTCCTTCGCGTCGAGCTTGCGCCTGAAGCACAGGAGCCCCTCGCGCAGCGCCCGCAGGTACCGCTCGGCCGCCTCGGGACCCTGCTCGGCGGCGGCCTTGACCGCCATGCAGGCGGGATAGGTCGAGCGGATCGGTCCTTCCGTCCAGAGGCGGGGGTCGACGGGCATGCCGGAGCGGTCGCCACACTCCAACCAGTGCAGGAGCCGCTGCTCATGCGGGGGGTCGTACTCTCGGGCGAGTCCGCCCATCACGTAGGTGATCGACAGGTCGGCGCCGAACTCCATCAGGAGCCTGCGCCGAGCTGGCTCCACCGCCCACGAGGATGGGCAGGCCGGGTCGGTGTGGTACCGGACGCGGAGTGGCACGAGAGAGCGGAAAATAGATGACGGTGATCGGGACCCTGATAGGCGACCGCTTCCGGCTCGACGAGAAGGTCGGCTCCGGCGGGATGTCGAGCGTCTACCGCGCGTACGACCCCACGCTCGAGCGGTGGGTGGCGATCAAGCTGATGCACCGCGACATCTCGAACGAAGCGGACCAGCTCGAGCGCTTCCGGCGCGAGGCCAGAGCGGTGGCCCAGCTCAACCACCCGCACGTGGTCACGGTGATCGACGCCGGCGAAGACGAGGGGGCGCCCTTCATCGTCTTCGAGTACGTCGAGGGCGAGACGCTGAAGGATCGCATCCGGCGGCTGGGACGGCTGCCCGTGCCGGAGGCCGTGGCGTATGCGATCGAGATCGGCCGAGCGCTCGAGTGCGCTCACGCCCACAAGCTCGTGCACCGGGACGTGAAGCCACAGAACGTGCTGATCGACCCCGACGGGCGGGCCAAGGTCACGGACTTCGGCATCGCCCGCTCACTCGAGGCGCAGGGGCTAACCGCCACCGGCCGGGTACTGGGCACAACCGACTACGTCTCGCCGGAGCAGGCGCTGGGGCACGAGGTCAACGAGCAGTCCGACATCTACTCGCTCGGCATCGTCCTCTACGAGATGCTCACCGGGGAGGCACCGTTCAAGGCCGACACGCAGGTCGCGGTCGCGATGAAGCACGTGCGCGAGCCGCTGCCTGACGTGCAGCGGCTCCGGCCGGAGGTGTCCGCGGCGCTCGCGGCAGTCGTGGAGCGGGCCACCGCCAAGGAGACCCAGAACCGCTACGCGACGGCGGCGGAGGTGGTGCACGACCTGGAGGAGGTCCTGGCGATCGAGGCGGCACGCAGCGGCCAGGCGACCGGAGAGGCCACGAGCGTGCTGCGCAGCCTCTCCGGCGACACCGCCGACTTCGCCCCGGCGCGCCTGCGCCACCCTCGCCGCGCGTTCTTCCTCACGATCCTGGCGCTGGCCATCGTGGCCGGGGTGATCGCGTTCTTCGCCACCCGCACCGAGAAGGGGCCGGGACCTGCGGCCACGCCGAGCACCCCGAACCTCTCGAACGTGACCCTCTCCAAGAACGCCGCGACCGACTACGACCCCGAGGGCGACGGCGAGGAGTCGCCCAGCCAGGCCGGCTTCGCGATCGACGGCCTGCCCACCACGGAGTGGGACACCGAGCAGTACGAGGGAGGCTTCGAGGCGAGCGACAAATCGGGGGTCGGGCTGTACATGGACGCCGGGTCCCCGGTGGCCGCCCGCCAGCTCGACCTCGTCACGTCGACGCCCGGCTTCAAGGCCGCCGTCTACGCGAGCGACAGCGTGCCGGGCGACATCGAGGGCTGGAACAAGGTGAGCCGAACGCTCACGGTCAGGGAGAACCAGCGCTTCACGCTGGACACCGCCCGCCAGCCGTTCCGCTACTACCTGCTCTGGATCTCGGAGCTCCCGGAGGACGGCAAGGCCGTGGTCAAGGAGCTGGGCCTCAAGAAGTAGCCGCTAATGGCGGTAACGGCGCTCCTCCTCGTGACGCTCGAGCGCCAGCTGAAGGAGCCGGTCCAGGAGCGCCGGGTAGGCCAACCCGCTCGCGTCCCACAGCTTCGCGTACACGCTCGTGGCGGTGAACCCGGGGATCGTGTTCAGCTCGTTCACGAGCACGCCGTCGTCGGTGACGAAGAAGTCGACCCGCGCCATCCCGGTGCACCCGACGAGCTTGAAGACCTCCACCGCCAGGCGACGCACCTCCTCCAGGTGGTCGGTGCGCGCCGGCACCACGAGCTCCATCCCGCCGTCCGTGTACTTCGCCTCATAGTCGTACCAGTCGCCCTTCCTCACCACGATCTCGCCCGGCGTGGACGCTTCCGGCTCGCGGTTTCCGAGCACCGAGCACTCCACCTCCATCCCGGAGGCCATCCGCTCGATCACCACGATGCGGTCGTGCTCGAAGGCGAGCCGGATGGCTCGATCGAGCTCCACCTCGCTGATCGCCTTCGAGATTCCCACCGAGGACCCCAGCCGCGCCGGCTTGACGAAGGCCGGCGGCCCGAACGTGCTCGGCGGCCCCCCGTCGCGAACCACCGCGTAGTCGACCTGCGGGATGCCGTGCGCCGCCATCAGGTCCTTGAACAGCGCCTTGTCCATCGAGAGCGACGAGGCCAGCACCCCCGCTCCCACGTAGGGCACGTCGAGGAGGTCGAGCAGGCCCTGGACCGTGCCGTCCTCACCGAAGGGACCATGCAGCACTGGGAACACGGTGTCGGCGCCGAGCAGGCCGGCGCCCGGTTCGAGGGCCAGCGCCCCACCGTCGCACGACCAGCGACCAGCCCGGTCGATGCGGACGTCGAGCGGCTCGTGACCCGCCTCGGACAGGCCGGCGCGCACCGACGCCGCGGAGGCCAGGGAGATGTCGTGCTCGCTCGACCGGCCGCCCGCGAGGACCGCGACCTTCACGCGCCGACCCTCACGGCTCGGGCTCCGGCTCGTCCGGCGTCAGCACGTCGTCCTCCACGAGGCTGCCGATGATGATCACCACGGGCTGCCCCTCCTCGAGCTCGGTGCCAGCGGCCGGCCGCTGGTCGATCACCTTGCCGTCCTGCGCCGGGTCGGTCACGTCCTGCTCGCGCTGGATCGGGTTCAGGCCCTCGGCGCGGATCAGGCGCCCCGCATCGCCCGGGCCCAGCCCGAGCACGTTCGGCACGTCCACGGTCTCGATCCCGGTGGAGACCGTGATCGTGACCGTGGCACCACGCTCCAGGTCCACGCCCGCGGCGGGGTCCTGCGAGATCACCTCGTCCTCCGGCTCCTGCGACTCCTGCTCCTGGACGAGCGGGGTGAAACCGGCGTCAGTGAGCTCGGCCTCCGCCGAGTCGCGCGACAGGCCGGTCACGTCCGGCACGGTCACCCGTTCTGGGCCCGAGCTGATGAACAGCGTGACGCGCTCGCCCTTCTCGACCTCCTCGCCCGCGCCTGGGACGGTGCGGATGGCATGGCCCGAGTCGATCGACTCCGAGGGGCGACGCTCGACTGTCGCCTCGAGGCCGCGCTTCTCGAGCTGCCTGATGGCGAGCGCCGTCGCGTATCCCTGCACCGACGGCACGCGGACCGTGCCGGGTCCGCCCGACACCTCCAGCAGGACCGTGGAGCCGTCCTCAGCCTCCTCGCCCGGGTCCGGGTCCTGGTCGATCACCTGGTCGAAGGGCGCCTCGCTCTCGACCCGCGTCTCCTCCACCTCGAAGCCGGCGCGCTCGAGCACCGCGCGCGCCTGGATCAGCGGCCTACCGACCACGCGAGGGACCTCGCTCTTGTCGGTCGCCGTCAACCCGGCCACGGCCAGGTAGATCAAGAACGCGGCGAGGGCCAGCGTGAGCAGCCCGATCGTGAACCAGGGCCAGCGCCGCCTGCGCCGCGCCCCCGGCTCGTCGGGCGGGAGGCCGGTCGGCGGCGTCCCGCCGTCCGTGACTCCAGCCGGCACGGGCATGGGCACCGGGGCGAAGGCGGCCGTGTCATGCCCCACCGCTGTGCCCTCCGCGATCTGGCTTCCCGCGGCCTGGAGCGCCGCGGCGAAGTCGTCGGCCGTCTGCCAGCGCTGGGCGGGGTCCTTCGCGAGCGCCGCCATCACCACCGACTCGAGCGCCGGATGCAAGTCCGGCCGGAACTGCGAGATCGGCGGGGGCGGCTCCGAGAGGTGCTTGAGCGCGACCGACACCGCGCTGTCGCCCTCGAACGGCAGCCGCCCTGCGAGCAGCTCGTAGAGCATCACGCCGATCGAGTAGAGGTCGGAGGCGGCGGTCACGGCGTGGCCCTGAGCCTGCTCCGGCGACAGGTACTGCGCCGTGCCCATGATCGAGCCCGTCTCGGTCATCTCCGAGGCGCCGGCGCGGGCGATGCCGAAGTCCGTGACCTTGGCCGTGCCGTCGTCGTCGAGGATCACGTTGTGCGGCTTGAAGTCGCGGTGGATCACACCGTGACGATGCGCGAAGCCGGCGGCGTGGAGGATCTGGACGCCGAGGTCGACCACGCGCTCCTGTGGCAGGGGAGCCTCGGAGGTCACGATCTCCTTCAGCGTGCGCCCGCGCAGGTGCTCCATCGCGATGTAGTAGGTGCCGTCGTGACGCCCGCGGTCGTAGACGCCGACCACGTTCGGGTGCTGGAGTCCGGCGGCGGCGCTGGCCTCGCGCCGGAAGCGCTCCACGAACTCCTGATCCTGGGCGAAGCGGCGGTGGAGCACCTTGAGCGCCACCTGACGGCCAAGGTGAGTGTCCTCGGCGCAGTACACGTCCGCCATGCCACCCGAGCCGATCCGGTGCAGGATGCGGTAGCGGCTGTCGACGAGGGTGTTGTCGGCGACCTCGGTCACCCTCCGCCTCCGAGCACGGCCTCGAGCACGCTCCTCGCGATCGGCGCCGCCACCGTGCCGCCCTGGGAGCCGGCCGGTTGGCGCTCGAGCGTTACGGCCACCGCCAGGCGCGGATTGTCCACCGGCGCGAAGCAGATGAACCACGGCTGGGTGAACTCGCGGTTCGGACCCACCTCGGCCGTGCCGGTCTTGCCCGCCACGGTCACCCCGGCCAGCGCCGCGGCGGTACCGGTGCCCTCCTCGACGACGCGGCTCATCATGTCGCCCAGCTGCTGCGCCGTCTCCGGCTTCATCACCTGCGACTGGAGGTCGGGCTCGATGCGCTCCTTCACCCGGCCGTCCTTGCGCACGATGCGATCGGTCAGACGCGGCCGCATCAGCCGGCCGCCGTTGCCGATCGCCGCCGCCACCTCCGCCATCTGCATCGGGCTGGCCCGGATCTCCCCCTCGAGCCCGCCCTGGCCGATCGCAACGCGGCCAACGTCGAAGCCGTCGTCCACGTAGTCGCCCTCGCCGTTGAGGATGCCGCTCGGGATCATCTGGAAGCTCGGATAGTCGAGCTCGGGGTCCTGGTAGAAGCCGTAGCGCCGCATGTACTCCACGAGGGTGCCGCGTCCCACCTCCTCGCCGAGCTGCGCGAAGACCGTGTTCACCGAGTTGGTCAGCGCATCGGTCAGCGAGATCGGGCCGAAGCTCTGGCCGCCCGAGTTGGCCAGCGGCACGCCGCTGATCTCCTTGGGCGAGGAGCCGTCGATGATCGAGTCTGGGGTGACCTTGCCGCTGTCGAGCGCTGCCGTAGCGGTGACAACCTTGAAGGTCGAGCCGGGCGGATAGAGCTCCTGCGTGGTGCGATTGAGCAGCGGCTGGTTGGCGTCGTCGTTGATGCGGCCGAAGTTCGAGGGGATCTGGTTCGGGTCGTACTCGGGGATCGACACCATGACCCGCACCTTGCCTGTCTGAGGCTCGATCGCCACGACCGCGCCCTTGCGCCCGGCGAGTCCGTTGACCGCCGCCTCGGTGCCGGCCACATCGAGGTTCGTGACCACGTCGAAGCCCTCGCGGGCCTGCCCCTGGAGGCCGCTGAAGAGCGACTCGAACTCGTCCTCCTCGCCGGTCAGGTCGCTGTTGCGCGACAGCTCGAGACTACGGCGGCCGTTGCGGATGAACGAGTAGCCGACGGGATGCGCGAACGTGCCCCCGGTGGGGTACTCGCGCACGAAGACGCGATCGTCGCCCCGGCCCACGGCCCGGTTCACCGCGATCCGCGTCTGCCCGTCACTGGCGAAGATGATGCCGCGCGGGATCCGCTGCTCCTCGATCAGCGGCCGGCGGTTGGCCTGGTTGTCCTCGAGGCCCTCCGCATCGAGCACGCTCCAGTACGAGGTGAAGCCGACCAGCACCGCGAACAGGGCCACGAAGAGACCGAACACCTGGAGGATCTGCCGGTTCATCAGACCAGGCCTCCGCGGCGCATGCCCTCGGAGCGGGCGTGGTCGGAGATGATCAGGAGCAGCGCGAGGAGCACCATGTTGGCCACGATCGAGCTGCCGCCATAGGAGACGAACGGCAGGGTCACCCCGGTGAGTGGGATCACGCGCGTGACGCCGCCGACGATCACGAACACCTGCAGCGCCAGGACCGCGGTCAGGCCCGTGGCGAGCAGCTTGGAGAAGCCGTCGTTCGCGATCATCGCGGTCTTGAAGCCGCGGAATGCGAACAGTAGGTATGCCCCGATCAGCCCGGCCGCGCCGAACAGGCCCGCCTCGTTCACGAGCACCGCGTAGATCAGGTCGGTATGCGGCGCGGGCAGCAGCACGCCGCCACCCGGCAGCTCGAGCAGCGACCTGCCGAAGCCCTCCCCGAACAGACCGCCGTCCGCTTGGGCGAAGAGCGATTGTGCCACCTGGTAGCCCTGGCAGTTGACGAACTCGGTGACCTCGCCCGTGCTGGGACACACGCCGCGCTCCTGGGAGAACGTGTCGAGCCACACCTCCACGCGGTCGTGCACGTGCGAGACGTTGCTCGCGAAGAACATCGCGCCGCCGAGGAACATCGTGGCCCCCACGCCGATCAGCGACAGCCGCGCGGTGGCGACGTAGAGCAACGCGAGGAAGCCGCCGAAGAACATCAGGGAGCTCCCGAGGTCGCGGATGAAGATCAGCATCAGCATCGCGAGCCCCCACACGAGCAGGAGCGGGCCGAAGTGCTTGGGCGACGGCCGCTCGCGCAGCACGGCCACGAAGGACGCCACGAACACGATCAGCAGGGCGGCGCCCGCCGGACTCAGGTCGAATGCGAGGATGGCCAGCAGCGCCAGCACCGCCGGCAGGCCGTAGAGCAGGGCATGCCGGACCCCCGGAAGCGGGCGCAGCCGCGGGCGCAGGAGGATGTCGCCCGTCTCACGCAGGTAGCTCGCCAGGAACACGATGATCCCGAGCTTGGCGAACTCCGCCGGCTGAAATTGGATCGGACCGATCTCGATCGCGAGGAAGGCGCCGTTCACCTGGGCCCCGATGCCGGGCAGCCGCGGCATCACGAGCAGCCCGATGCTCACGGCCGCGATCGTGTAGCGGTAGCGCTCGAGCACGTGATGGTCCCGGATCAGCAGGATCGTGCCGCAGAAGAGGAGGAGCCCCACCACGAACCACTGCGCCTGCTCGCGCGCGAACTCGGCGTCGATCCGGTAGATCAGCACCAGGCCGACGGCTGCGAGCAACGCGGCGAGCGGGAACATGTAGGGATCGGCGTCCGGAAGGCGGGCGCGGATGAAGAGGTGGGCGAATACGCACAGCCCGAGGAAGACCGCCCCGTAGGTGAGCGTGGCGTCGCTCACGTCCTCGGTGCGCGTGGCCAGCACCGCGGCGAAGCCCGCCGCCACGAGCAGCGACACCGGCAGCAACCCGAACAGCTCGCGCGTGCGGGCGGACATCAGCCGGAGACGCCCTCGCTGCGCAGCGGGCCGAGCCCGCTGCTTGCGCCAAGCTGTCCCCGCTCGAGGCTCCGAAGGAGGTCCACCGCGTCCTCGCGGCTGCGCCACTCGTGGTCGAGCACCCGCTGGCGGCGGCTCGCGGGGATCGCCCTAGCCGGCATGCCGCTCGCGTACTCCTCCTCGTAGAGGTCGATGCCGAAGGGCAGCTCGTACGGGATGCCCTTGTACAGCGTCACGAGGCCGGCGTCGTCGGTGCCGATGAAGTACACCTGCCGGCTCAGCGCGTAGAGCCCCGTGACGAGCCCGGCGAGCAGCGCGAGCACAACCAGCCCCCTGAGGGCGATCCGCAGGCCCCGCCGACGCCTGCGGCGAGCGGGAGCCACGCGCGCGGGACGCCGCTCGGGAGGCACGACCACCGTGGCGTCCGGTGGTGCCTGGCCGAGCTGGGCGGCGACTGCCGTCGGCGTGTCGCGGGCGCCCGCCGCCTGCACCTCGGCGGCCGTCAGCTCACCCGTGATCGTCTCCTCCTCCGCCGGCAGCCCCTCGGTCGTCTCCCCGCCGCCGAGGCGGAACATCACCACGGTGATGTTGTCCTTGCCGCCGCTCTGGTTTGCGGCGCGCACGAGCGAGTCGGCCGCCTCGTCCACGCTGGTCGCCGAGCCCACGATCGAGCTCAGCTCGTCGTCGGAGATCATGCTGGTGAGGCCGTCCGAGCAGAGCAGGAACAGGTCCCCCGGGCGGCCGCGCAGGGTGTAGGTGTCCACCTCCACGTCCGGCTCGGGTCCGAGCGCCCGGGTGATGATCGAGCGCTGGGGATGGTGCTCGGCCGCCTCGGGGGTGATCTGCCCGCTGCGTTCGAGCTCCGCCACCAGCGAGTGGTCCCTTGTGATCTGCTCGAGCTCGCCGTCGCGGAAGCGGTAGGCGCGGCTGTCGCCCACGTGGCCGAGGCTCACATCGTCGCCGGTGACCTTGGCTGCGGTCAGGGTCGTGCCCATGCCCCGGTGCGCCTCGTCGGCCACGGCCAGGTCGTAGATCCGGCGGTTCGCCTCGCGCAGGATTCGCGCCAGGTGGGCCTCGGCCGGCTCGCCTGAGTCCGATTCGCCCTGGAAGACCTCCGTCGCGATCGCCGAGGCCACCTCGCCCGCCTTGGCACCGCCCATGCCGTCCGCCACCGCGAAGAACGGCGGCGACAGCACCAGCGCGTCCTCGTTGGCGCTGCGCTGGCGGCCAACGTCCGTCCTCCCCACCTGGTCGACGATCCGGAGCGCCACGCAGCTACTCCTGGTACCGGTACTCGGTGTCGCCGATGCGGATCAGGTCGGCCACCTTCAGGCGCTCCGCCGCGCGGAGCTGCCTTCCGTTCAGGTAGGTCCCGTTCGTGGAGCCCATGTCCTCCACGTACATGAAGTCTCCCCGCGAGAAGACGCGGGCGTGCGCCGACGAGGCGAACGGGTCGTCCACGCGGATGTCAGCCCCGTCAGACCGGCCGAGCGTCGCCCCCGTGCCCACGTCGAATGTCGTGCCCGGCTCGTGGCCCATGGCGGCCACCACCTCCAGCCGTGGCTCGACGCCGGCGCGCAGGTCGGGGGCACTGGACGGCCGCCGGCGCGGGCCGGGCGGCTCCACGGGCTCCGGGGCGGCTCCGGAGCCGCCGGCGCGGGCCAGGTCCTTCATCGCGCTGCGGGCGACCCAGAGGAGGAACAGATAGAGGACGGCCAGGAAGCCGAACTTGAGCGCGACGGCGAGGGGATCGTCGTCCATGACGGGCTAGTCGAGCTCGAAGGCCAGCTCGGTCACGCCGATCGTGATGCGGTCACCGGGCTGCAGCTCGGCGTGGTTCACGCGTCGCCCGTTGACCTTCATGCCGTTCGTGGATCCGAGGTCGACCGCGGCCCAGCCGCGCTCCCCGCGACGCAGCTCGATGTGACGCCGCGAGACGTTCGGGTCGGACACCACCACGTCGCACTCGCGGCTTCGGCCCACCAGCGCCCTGTCTCCCCGCAGCGCGTGGCGGCGACCCTCGGCCACGAGCAGTGCCTGGCGGCGGTCGAGCTCCGGCTCGAGCGGCCGCGCCTCGCGATCGGGCGAGTAGACCATCGTATGGCCGAAGTCGCCGGCGGACGGAGCCGCCTCCGGCACCCCGGCCTGCTCCTCCTCCTCGGGCGCGCCGAGCAGCTGCGCCTGGATGCCGAACTCGCCGAGCTCCAGGCGATCGTCAGTGTGGAACTCGATCTGCGGGCGGCTCGTGAGGGCGAGCCGCTCCTGGCGGGCGTGCTCCAGCAGGTAGTCGGACAGCTCCTTGCGGAGCGCGGGCTCGTAGCTCGAGAACTGCTCCCGGTCGCCGGGCGACAGGAAGATGCGGTAGTGGTTCGGCACGTAGACCCGCGAGACGGAGACCATCTGGTTCTCCTCCATCTCCTTCGCGAGCTTGTGCGCCAGCTCCACCGGCTGCACGTTGGTCTTGAAGGCACGGCCGAACGCGCCCTCCACGAGCCCGCCCAGCTTCGCCTCCAGATTGCGTAGAACGCTCATCGTCTCGCGAGGCAGGGTAGTCCTAAGACGTCGTCACGGGCCGGGGGCGGAAGCCCTCGGCCGGCGCGGTCATCTGCGACACCGCCACCACCACGAGCGCCGCCCCCACCGAGCCAGCCACCGCCCCGCGAGCCTGCTCGAGCGCGGTGGTCGTGGCCAGCATGTCGCCCAGGGCCGCGTGGGCCGCGATCAGGCCTGCTGCCCAGAGCGCGGCGCCGAGCAGGTCGACCACGAGCCAGCGGCCGCGCACCACGAGCGGCAGCAGCACCGCGAAGCCGGCCCATACGAGCGCGGGCGCCAGCGCGGGCCCGGAGACGAGCGGTCCGAGCGCGTCCGAGGCGGCAGCGCTGATCGAGCCCTGCCAGTCCGCGCGGGGCAGTGCGCCGTCCGGAATGCCGAAGAGCAGGCTGTCGCCGGTCAGCAGCTCGCCGATTGCAAGCCATAGGAAGCCGGCTGCGGCCAGGCCCGCCCGGCGCCAGGCCGTGGGCGCAAGCGCGGCGGCACCCACGAAGACGGGCGCGAGCGCGACGGTGCCGAGCAGCGGAGCGAGCACAGGGACCGACCAGAGCAGGCCGGCGCGCGGCAGCAGAAAGGGCACGGGTGCCGCCGCGGCCGCGAGCACGAGGGCGGTGCCCTGGCGGTCGGCGTCCGGCGCCACGAGCCAGCCGCACAGGGCGGCGGCCACGACCATCCACGCGATGCGCGGGAGCAGCGCCACGGCGACTGCGGCCACGCCCGCCGCGGCCGCGGACGAGAAGGCGGGATCGGGCCCCAGCGTCTCGAGCGCGGTGAAGACGATCCCGCCGGCCAAGAGCCCCGCTCCCGCCCGCATGGCCACGCGCCGGCCGGGCGTCCCCGGTGCGTCCGCGGCGCCCAGCGGGCCCCCCGAGCCCCGTCCCAGCTCCTCGCGCTCGGCGACCGCCGTTCGCCCGAACAGCACGCGCGTCAGGAGCGAGCCGCGCCGCTGTGTGGAGGGCAGCCCCACGCGCCGGAGCGTCTCGGGCTCGACGAGGCCACCCTCGTCGTCCAGCTCGGCCTCCGTCTCGGCGAGCTCGGAGCGGAGCTCCTGCGGCCCCGGCCGGCGTCCGGGGTCCACGTCGAGGGCGTCATCGATCACGTCGCAGAGGTCCAGCGGCAGGTCGCGCCGCATCGCCGCCAGCGAGGGCAGCGGCCGGCCCAGCCGGCGCGCCGTCGCCGCCGGCCCGCCGGCGCGCACCGGGTTGGTGCCGGTCCACGCCTCGTAGAGGGTGAGCGCGAGCGAGTAGACGTCGCTGGCCGGCGTGACCCGTGCGCCCTCGGCCTGCTCGGGCGACATGTAGGCGAGCGTACCGACCACGTCGCCGGTGTGGGTGAGCGGGTCGCCGCTCACCACGTGCGCCACCCCGAAGTCGGCGAGCTTCGCGAACCCCGTCCCCGCGGCCGGCTCGGCAACCACCATCACGTTCTGCGGCTTGACGTCGCGGTGGATGACGCCGCGTCCGTGGGCGTGGTCGAGCGCGTCGCAGAGCGCCACGCCGATGCGCGCCACGTCGCGGTCCGCGATCGCCCCGGCCTGCACCAGCTCGGCCAGGGTTCGGCCCCGAACCAGCTCCGACACCAGGTAGATGTCGTGCTCGTCCGCAGCCAGCTCGTAGATGCCGACGATGCCGGGGTGGTTCAGGCGCGCCGCCGCCCGCGCCTCGCGCTCAACCCGCTCCCCGCTGCCGTTCTCCCGGGGGATCGCCTTGACCGCCACCTCGCGCTCGAGCTTCTCGTCCCAGGCCAGCCAGACCACGCCAAAGCCGCCCGCTCCGAGGCGCCGCTCGAGGCGGTACCGGCCCAGCACGAGACGCGGCCCCGGAGCGCCGGGGAGCGCTTGTGTAGGGTCCGAACTGCCTAGCGGCAAGGTGCCGGGCTCCTCCGTGAGGCTGATCTCGGGACGTTTCATCTCAGGTTCCGTTTTCGGTCCGCGAGGGGCGCGTCCTGCCCCCCGGTCATACTCCCACGCAACCTTGGCAGGCGCCTCACAGGCGCCAGGAGGGGAATCTGCTGCTGTCCTTCCTCGACGAACCGGACGAGCCCGTCCGCCCACGCCGGCGCGCCCCCCGCGGACCGTCGACCGATCGCCAGACGTTGATGCTGCGCCGGACGATCGCCGGCGTCGGCGTCGTGATCGTGCTGATTCTGCTGGTGCTCGGCGTTCGGGGCTGCCTGAACGCGCGCACGGAGCAGGCGATGGAGGACTACGCGACCAACTCCACCGACCTGCTTCGCGAGTCGAAGCTCGAAGGCGACGCGCTGTTCGAGCTGCTCCAGGGCGAGGGGGGCACCCAGGACGCGGCCGAGATCCAGAACACGCTGAACGGCTATCGCGTCGCGTCGAGCGAGCGCGTGGACCGCGCGCAGGCCCTCGACGTGCCCGATCAGGTCTCGGACGCCCAGCGCTACCTGCTCGACGTGCTCGAGCTGCGCCGCGAGGGATTCGCCCGGACCTCGGATGCGATGCGCGTCGCGCTGGGCGACCAGGAGCGCCGCGAGGGAACGCAGGACGTGACCAAGGCGATGCAGGTCTTCCTGGCGAGCGACACGATCGATCAGGTCCGCTTCCGACCCACGCTCAACGACGCGCTGGCCGAGGAGGGCATCTCACAGCCGAACTACCCACGCGAGCCGTTCGTGCCCGACGTGGAGTGGCTCGACGCGAGCTTCGTGGCCGACCGTGTGGAGGCCCTGCGCTCCGGCACCGCCGGGGAGGGGGACGAGTCCGCCGCACCGGGGCTCCACGGCAACGGCCTCGCCGCAGTGTCGCTCGGCGGAACCACGCTCACCCCCGGCGGCTCGGCAACAGTCCAGCTCAGCGAGGACCTCGCCTTCGAGATCCAGGTGCAGAACCAGGGCGAGAACACCGAGACCGACGTGAACGTGAAGGTGACGATCGGCGAAGGAAGCGACGCGAGGGAGCTCGAGGAGCCAATCGACACGATCGCCGCGGGGGAGATCCAGACCGTCACGATCCCGCTCGGCGAGCAGCCGCCCACCGGCCAGAACGTGCCGATCACGGTCGAGGTGGAGCCGGTGCCGGGCGAGGAGAAGACCGACAACAACACGCAAGAATTCTCGGTCATCTTCACGAGGTGAATCCGCTCACTACGCTGGCGTCTTGGACGAGCTGACGACCACCCAGGGCATCGTGGCGCTTGCGGGCGCCGGCCTCGCGCTGATCGCGCTCCTGTGGGCGATCGTGCTCGCCGTCAAGCTGCGGCGCCTGCGCTCGGCACAGCGTACGGTGCTGGGCGGCGCCGAGGCCGATCTGGTGGCTCATGCGGCGCAGATCCAGGAGGCGTTCGTCCAGCTGCGAGACTGGGTCGAGGAGACGGCCAGCCGGCTCGAGCAGCGCATGACCACCGCCGAGGAGCGGATCGACGGCTGCGTGGCGTACACCTCGCTCGTGCGCTACGACGCCTGGGGCGAGATGTCCGGTCAGCAGTCGAGCTCGATGGCGCTGCTCGACTCGCACCGCACCGGGGTGGTGGTGTCCTCGATCCTTCACCGCGACCACGCCCGGGTCTACGTGAAGCAGGTGCGCGGGGGCGAATCGGAGCTCGAGCTGTCGCCGGAGGAGCAGGAGGCCATCGAGGCCGCGATGGCTGGCACGCCGGCCGCCGCAGCCGACCCTAGATGAGGGTCGGCTACCTCGGTCCCGCCGGGACGCACAGTGAGGAGGCGCTCCGTGCCTCCACGACGCCGGGCGTCGAGGAAGTCCCGTTCCCCACCATCTATCAGGCGGTGATGGCGGTGGAGGAGCGCGCCGTTGACCGTGCCATCGTGCCGATCGAGAACGCCCTCGAGGGCGCGGTGGCGGTCACGCTCGACACGCTCGCCCTCGAGGCGAAGGACGTGCGAATCGTGTCCGACCTCGTGCACCCGATCCACCACTGCCTCGTCGCTGCGCACGAGCTGGGACTCCCCGACGTCGACCGGGTGGTCTCCCACCCCCAGGCGACCGCGCAGTGCGCGCGGTTCCTGCGCGAGCGCCTCGCGCACGCGGAGCTCGTGGTCGCTCCCTCCACGGCCGACGCCGTGATGTCCGTGCGCGAGGCCGGCGACGGCGCGGCCGCTCTCGGCTCGCGGCTCGCCGCCGAGCTGTACGACTGCGTGGTGCTGGCGGAGAACGTGGAGGACCATCCCGACAACGCCACGCGGTTCGTCTGGCTCTCCCGGACCGAGGCCGCTCCCGAGCCGGCGCCACCCGCGAAGACGTCGGTGGTCTTCTGGGGTGGCGGCGACGAGTCGCCTGGGTGGCTCGTGAACGCGCTGAGCGAGCTGTCGGACCGGTCGGTGAACCTCACGCGCATCGAGTCCCGCCCGCGCCGGATCGCACTCGGCCATTACATGTTCTTCCTCGACCTCGAGGGAGCCGTCGGCGACCCGCCCGTGGATGCCGCGCTGGCGGGCCTCCGCGGCCGGGTGGAGGAGCTTCGCGTTCTCGGCTCGTATGGGAGTGCTGGCGGAGGGCCTGGCTAAACTGGCGGCACCGTGGCAGCAAGCTCGTACCGGATCCTGGCGACCGAGGCGGGTGACTCGGAACCAGGCCCTGCCCCCGCGCTGCACGGGGCCGGCCGGCCCGCGCAGCGCTCTGGCTCGTCCGGCCGCGTTCTGGTGCTCAACGCCAGCTACGAGCCCATCAACGTCTGCACCGTGCGCCGCGCTGCCGTGCTGCTCCTCAAGAACAGGGCGGAGATCCTCGAGGAGGGCGAATGGGCCCTCCACTCCGAGAACTTCACGCTCGCCCGCCCCGTGGTCATCCGCCTGCTCAGCTACGTCCGCATCCCGCGTGACGCCCACCGGCGCAAGATCACGCGACGCGCCGTGTTCGCACGCGATCGCTGGACCTGCCAGTACTGCGGGCACGAGCGCGGCAACCTCACCGTCGACCACGTGATCCCACGCTCCAAGGGCGGCACGTCGACGTGGGACAACATCGTCACCTGCTGCGCCCCCTGCAATCGGCGCAAGGGGGACCGGCTGCCGAAGCAGGCGAAGATGGTCCCGGCTCGGGCCCCCAGGGCGCCGAGTCCCACAGTCTTCATCCACGTGGCCACGCCCACGATTCCCACAGCATGGGAGCAGTACCTCGTGGCGGCCTGATGGAGGCGGGGCCGCCCCGCGACGACGATTCCCGCCCCGCCACCGCCGGCCAGCTCCGCAGCCTGCGGCGCTGGCTGCTCGTGACAGGCGCGTGGGCCGTGGCGGCCACGGCGATCTCGGTGATCGCATTGATCGTGGCCAACCGCGACGACGACGAGCAGGACCGCGCCCGGACGACCGGGCAGATCGGTCAGGTCCAGCGCCAGCTGAACCAGCGCCTCGACGACCTCGAGCAGCAGATCGATGGCCTCCCCACGGCCGACGACGTCTCCAACCTCGACGACCGGCTGAGGCAGGTGGAGGACGGCGCCGCCAAGACCTCCGATCGCGTCGGGCAACTGAGCGGCCGGATCGACGACCTCGAGACGCAGGTCGACGAGCTGGAGCGGTCAGCCACCGGCACGGAGACCGAAACCGAAACCGAAACGACGCCATAACCCATCGGTGCGCAGCCGGCCGAGCCGGCTGCTTCTGCCAGACGCACGAAGGGCGCCCCCAAGGGCGCCCTTCGCAATGCACGTCACTGGACAGAGTCGGCTCCGAGTCCTGCGACCGGCGGGACCACACCGGTCCTCGGGCACCGACGGTGTCTCGGGTTGGACTCCGCTAGACGGGGCCCAGCTCCGATCTAGTGGCCGGACACCTCCAGGGTCCCAAAGAATCTATGACTCAAGCTCGGACCACCTCCTTTCCCTGGTCCGTTCATTGAAGCAGACCGGGAGGCGGAGTCGATCACCCGGCGTCGGGCAGGTCCTCGGGCAGGTCCTCCTGCACCGGTGCCGCGGTCTCCTCGGAGGTCTCCATCACGAGCGCGACCGCGCTCACCACGTCGTCCTCGCGGAGGTTCATCACGCGGACCCCCTGCGCCGGGCGACCCTGCTTCGAGATGCCCCTGACGCCCGTGCGCTGGACCATCCCGTTCTGCGAGATGAACACGAGGTCGTAGTGCTCGCGCACGATCAGCGCGCCGGCGAGGCCGCCCTTCTTCTCGGTCAGCCCGATCGTCTTCACGCCCATCGAGCCGCGGCCCTTGACGGGGTACTCCTCGATCGCCGTGCGCTTGCCGTAACCGTTCTCGGTGACCACGAGCAGCTCCATGTCGGGGCGCACCACGTCCATGGCAAGCACGCGGTTGTCGCCGCGGCTCACGTTCATGCCGCGCACGCCGCCTGTGTCCCGGCCCATCGGGCGCACCTGGTCCTCGTTGAAGCGCGCCGCCTGGCCCGACCGGGAGACCATGATGATGTCGTCGTCCCCGCTCGTGCGGCGGACCTCGACCAGCTCGTCGTCGTCGCGGATGTTGATCGCGATGATGCCGTCGGCCTTGATCGGCGTGTTGTAGGCGCCGAACTCGGTCTTCTTGATCTGGCCCTTTCGCGTCGCGAAGACGAGGTACTTGCCCTCGTTGAAGTCGCGCGTGGCCTGGACGGCCTGCACGCGCTCGCCCTCGCGCAGGGGCAGCAGGTTCACGAGCGCCCGACCCTTCGCGGTGCGCTGGGCCTCGGGGAGCTCGTAGACCTTCTGGCGGTAGACCTTGCCGCGGTTCGTGAAGAACAGGAGGTAGTCGTGCGTCGAGCACACGAAGAGATGCTCGATGTAGTCCTCGTCCTTCATGTCCATGCCCATCACCCCGAGGCCGCCACGCTTCTGCTGGCGGTAGGTGGCGAGCGGCAGCGACTTGATGTAGCCGGAGTGGGTGATCGAGATGACCATCTGCTGATCGGCGATCAGGTCCTCGATGTCGATCTCGTCCTCGGAATGCGTGATCTG
>Ga0126306_10000035_pt1 | contig 35922 bp, 37 predicted proteins | sample Plot27_FD_92592 | JGI IMG/M metagenome (GOLD analysis project Ga0126306, IMG submission 92592) | Serpentine soil microbial communities from UC McLaughlin Reserve, CA, USA - Plot27 | ecosystem: Environmental > Terrestrial > Soil > Grasslands | place: USA: UC McLaughlin Reserve, Lake County... | reverse complement strand
TGACCTCGCCGTGCCGGATCAAGGAGCTCGGCGACTTCGAGCCGATCAAGCGCGACGAATGGGTGCCCGACGCACACGCGCACCGGCACATGGCGACGATGGGGATCGAGCCCGACGGCGACGCGATCACCGGGCGGCGCCTGCTGATGTGGAACCAGGACGTCGAGATCTCGCTCTGCCGGCCCGAGGGCGAGATGGACTACTTCTTCCGCAACGGCGAGGGCGACGAGGTGATCTTCGTCCACGAGGGCATGGGCACCCTGGAGACCATCTTCGGCGAGGTGCCCTACGGCGAAGGCGACTACGTCGTGATCCCGCGCGGCACCACGTACCGCTTCCGCGCCCAGGGCGAGCAGCGCTACCTGGTCTTCGAGTCGCCGGGCCTGATCGAGATTCCGCGGCGCTACCGCAACGAGTACGGCCAGCTACTCGAGCACGCGCCCTTCTACCACCGCGACATCCATCCGCCGACGGAGCTGCACACGCACCGCGAGCAGGGCGAGTTCGTGGTCAAGGTGCGGATCCGCGATGGATACCAGAGCTACGTCCTCGACTACCACCCGTTCGACGTGGTCGGCTGGGACGGCTACGTCTACCCCTGGACGTTCAACATCAACGACTTCGAGCCGATCACCGGCCGGATCCACATGCCTCCCCCCTCGCACCAGACCTTCCAGGGGCGCAACTTCGTGATCTGCTCGTTCTGCCCGCGCAAGCTCGACTTCGACCCGCAGGCGATCCCAATCCCGTACCACCACTCGAACCTGAACTCGGAGGAGATGATCTACTACGTCTCCGGGAACTTCGGCTCGCGCCGGGGGATCGAGATCGGTTCGGTCACCTTGCACCCGTCGGGAATCCCACACGGGCCGCACCCAGGGCTGGCGGAGAAGTCGATCGGCCAGACCGAGACCCACGAGCTCGCGGTGATGTGCGACACCTTCCACCCGCTGCGGCTGACGAAGCTCGCCAAGAAGCTGGACGACGGCAAGTACGCGTACTCGTGGATGGAGGAGCGCGCGCCGACCGCGGGAAACGCCGACGAGGATCCCGCCGGCGTGACCTCGCACTTCTAGGCGGAGGCAAGCGTGTAGAGCCCGAGCAGGCTCGCTCGGTCGCCGAGCTTCGTGCTCTCCACGCGCGTGGCCGAAGCCAGGTCTGGAAGGACTTGCGCCTGGAGGGCTACGCGGATGGAGGTCAGGAGGGTCTCGCCCCAGGCGGCGGCGAGTCCACCCCCAACACGCAGAGTGCCTGGATCGGAGACCGCGACCAGCGCGGCCGCCGCGAAGCCGATTGCCGCGAGCGCGTCCTCGAGGACCTCGCCGGCCCACGGATCCACCCTGGCATCCTCGAGCAGGGCCGCGGGGGAGCTCGCGGTCCGGCCGGCCTCCTCGTACCGGTGGCGGATCGCGCCCCAGCCCCCGTACGCCTCGGCGCAGCCGTGCTTCCCGCACGTGCACGGTCGGCCGCCCGGCCGGAAGCGCAGGTGCCCGACCTCCCCTGCCTGGCCGGTTGCTGAAGGAGGCACGACCCCGTTGACCGCGGAGCGGCCGGCAATGCCTGTGCCCACCTGGATCATGGCCAGAGTTCCGCCCTCCGCCTCGCCGACGGTGGCGGCAACGAGGTCGTTCTCGAAGACAGCCGGTCTCGGCAGCGTTGCTTCCAGGAGCTCCAGCATGGGGACGTTCCGCAGGTCGAGGTTGGCGGCGTACCCGACCGTTCCCAACCGCGCGTCGATGAGGCCGGGCATGCAGAGGCCCCACGGCGGATGCGCGCCACCGGCCGCGCGCTCGTACAACCGCGCGATTTGACTCACGAGCTGTTCGATCCCCTGGGCGACTGGCTCGCGCGGGTGCTCGTCGGCCTCTCCGTCGACCACGGTCGCCCACTTGATCGAGCTACCTCCGACGTCGAAGGCCAGGAAGAGCGCCTCGATGGGGGCAGCCACGGATCAGCCCCGTGCGCTAGCGGGCAAGCGTGACCTTGCTGAGCCCCGCCGGGTGATCCGGGTCGAGCCCTCTCGCCTGCGCGAGCGCCCAGGCGAAAAGCTGTCCGGGCACCACGGACAGAAGCGGAGCTAGTAGCGACGACGGCGGCTTCGGCACCGGCAAGACGTACGCGGCGCCTTCGAGAGCCTCAGCAGCGTTGCCAGTCGCGACGAGCGTTGCGTCCGCATTCCGCACCCGTGCTGCGGCATCGACGACGGCGGGAAGCATCTCGTCGTCGGAGGCGATCGTCCAGACCGGGAAGAGAGGATCGAGTGCCGCGACGGGGCCATGTGCGAGAGCGGTTGCGGTCAGCGGCTCGGCAGCGATTCGGCACGTCTCGAGCAGCTTCAGCGCGATCTCACGCGCGGTGGCGAACTCCGTGCCGCGGCCGATGACGAACATCCGCCCGGTCGACGCGAACGGGAGGGCCACGATGCGGATCTGCTGCTCGAGCTGCGGGATGATCCCCTCGAGGAGGTCAGCGGTCAATCGAAGGTTCGCCGCGAAGACCCGGCCCTGGCCTGCCGTGTGGGCGGCGAGCAGGCCAAGCGCCGCCACTTGGTTCAAGTAGGTCTTCGTGGCGGCGATCGAAAGCTCGGGTCCGGCGGCCAGAGGCAGCACCTCCTCTGCTTCAGCTGCGAGGTCGGATGAAACGTCGTTCGTGAGCGCAATCGTGAACGCACCCGCCCTGCGGGCCCGGGACACGTACTCGATCACGTCGGGCGTCTGTCCCGACTGCGAGAGGCCGATCACCGTGGAGCCCGAAAGGTCGGGCCCGCTGTTGTAGTGGACGGTCAGCGTGATCGAGTCGCGCAGCGCGGTCCAGCGCGGCAGGAGGCCGAACGCGTAGACGCCGTACGAGGCGGCGTTGTCCGAGGAGCCGTGACCGACCATGCGCACCGTCGTCGGGCCCCGTTCGAGCGCCGTGGCGGCGACGCGCGCGTAGGCGGCTTCGTGCTCGAGCAGCCCCAGGAGCGCTTGTGGCTGGCCGCGAATCTCCGCCAGGAACAACGCTCCTGGAGCCTCGAGCTTCGCGGCCGTCTCAGGCAACGACACGTGCCTCGCCGCCGACGAAGACCCGGTCGATCTCGAGGTTGTCGTCGAGCACGACGACATCCGCCGGAAGGTCGATGTCGAGTCGTCCGAGTGTGGGGAGGCCGATCACCTGCGCGGGCACCGTGCTTGCGGCGGCAAGCGCCTCGGCAAGGGGAACGCCGAGCGCGTGCAGGTTCCGCACGGCCTCGACCATCGTCAACCCGCTGCCGGCCAGGACGCCGTCCGGCCCGCGGGCGACGCCATCCCGCATCTCGATCTCGAAGCCGCCAAGCAGGTAGGCGCCGTCCCCCAGCCCAGCTCCGGCCACCGAATCCGTTACGAGCGCCACGCGGCCCGCGGCTGCCTGCCACACAACCCGGCCCGTCTCTTCGGCGAGGTGCACACCGTCCAGGATGATCTGGACGACGACGTCGTCGCGGGAAAGGGCCGCGCCTGCAAGTCCCGGGTCACGGTGGAGGAAGGGCCGCATCGCGTTGAAGAGGTGGGTGACCGTGCGGGCCCCGCGGTCGAATGCCTCGTTTGCCTGCTCGGCCGTCGCGTCGGTGTGGCCGCACGAAACCGTGATCCCGCGCGCGAGCAGCAGGGCGATCAACTGGGACGCTCCCTCGAGCTCCGGCGCAAGGGTCATCAGGCGCACCGGGCCGGCGGCGAGCAGTCTCTCCAGGAGCGCCGGGTCCGGATCACGGCGTGCGGCGGCCCGGTGGATCCCAAGCCTCTTCTCGGCGATGAAGGGGCCTTCGAGGTGGGCGCCGAGGATTCTCGGGCCGCCGGTGTCGATCGGCAGTGCGCGAAGCGCGGCCACGAGCTGTTCCTCGGGGGCGGAGATGAACGTAGGCAGGTACGCGCTCACGCCGGTCTCGAGCAGGCTTTCACCGGCTCGCCGGTAACCCTCGACATCGGCGTCGATCAGATCGACCCCGGCGAAGCCGTTCACCTGCAGGTCGACGAAGCCGGGCGCTGCGAGCCCTCGCCCGCTTCCGTTGCCGAGCCCGTACGAGGCGATCATCCCGTCCACAACCTCGACGTCGCCGGGCACGATGCGTCCTCCGACCATCGCCGCCTCGACGCCGAGCCTCATCGGCCCAGTGCCGATCTGATGTCGCCTGCCGACTTATCGAGCCGCCCGCGGGAGGCGGCGGCATCGAGCCCGGAGAGAAGCGAGACGATCGCGACCTTCGCGCTTCCGCCGGCCGCCGCGAGGGCCTTCTCCACCTCATCTCGCGAGGCACCGGTGGCGCTGCTGACGATCCTGTGGGCGCGTGCCTCGAGCTTCTCGTTCGAGGCCCGCACGTCGACCATCAGATCGCCGTAGGTCTTGCCGAGCCGGACCATCGAGACCGTCGAAATCGTGTTCAAGACGAGCTTCTGTGCGGTGCCGGCCTTGAGCCGAGTGGATCCGGCGAGGAACTCCGGCCCGGTGACGACCTCGACCTCGTGCTCGGCCACAGCGGCGAGCGGAGACTCCGGCGCGGAGACCACGCACGCTGTCAGCGCTCCTGCCTCGCGAGAAGCCTCGAGCACGGCAAGCGTGTACGGGGTGCGGCCGCTTGCGCTGACGCCGATGACGACGTCTTCCGAGGAGACATGCAACTCCGCGGCGGCGTTTCGACCGGCTTCCGCGTCATCCTCCGCGGCCTCCTGCTCGATTGGCGGGAGGCCCGCTCCGGCGAGGAGCGCGACCACCTGGCCCGGGTCGGTCGAAAAGGTCGCTTCGCACTCATCGGCGTCGAGCAGCCCGATCCGCCCCGAGGAGCCCGCGCCTGCGTAGATCAGACGGCCTCCGCGCTTCAGCCGGTCGACCGCCGCATCGATCACCTCGGCGATCGCGCTCGAGGCCTCGCCGACGACGCCGGGGACGGTCGCGTCGCGGTCGTTCATGAGCTCCACGAGCTCGAGCGTCGAGCGGTGGTCGTAGTCGTCGTTTCCGCCGCGCGTCTCGGTCACGAGGTCATCGAGTCCTTCCGGTCCCTCGCTGGGCGCCATGGGCGCAGTCTATGCACCGAAGAGTCTGGTGGTCAATACCAGTTCGCGCCAAAATGACGATGTGGTCTTGCTTTTGGCCCTCCGTGGTCCTATTCTTGTTCGCGCTCGCATGGCCGAGATCCAGCTCGAACACCTGACGAAGATCTTCCCCGGCGGAATCGTCGCGGTCGACGATGTCGACCTGCGCGTCGAAGATGGCGAGTTCCTCGTCCTCGTCGGGCCGTCGGGCTGCGGCAAGTCGACGCTGCTGCGCATGATCGCGGGGCTCGAGGAGGTCAGCGAGGGTCGTATCGCGATCGGGGGAACCGATGTCACCGACCTCGCGCCCCGCCGGCGGGACATCGCGATGGTCTTCCAGAGCTACGCGCTCTACCCGCACATGAGCGTGAGGCAGAACATCGGCTACGGCCTGAAGGTTCGGCGCGTAGCGAAGGCCGAGGCAAAGCGTCGGGTCGAGGAGGTGGCGAAGCTGCTCGGCTTGGAGGAGCTGCTCGACCGGCGACCGGCGCACCTTTCGGGCGGCCAGCGCCAGCGGGTCGCGATGGGACGGGCGATCGTGCGCGAGCCGAAGGCTTTCCTGATGGACGAGCCGCTGTCGAACCTGGACGCGAAGCTTCGCGTCGGCATGCGCGCGTCGCTGGCGCAGCTGCATGCGCGTCTCGGTGTCACCACCGTCTACGTCACCCACGACCAGACGGAGGCGATGACGCTCGGACACAGGGTTGCGGTGATCAACGAGGGCCGAGTGCTCCAGTGCGACCGGCCTCAGCGCTTGTACGACCGGCCCGACAACGTCTTCGTGGCGGCCTTCATCGGCACCCCGGCGATGAACCTGGTCGAGGCCACGCTCGACGGCGACAGCGTGCACTTCGCCGGCTTCCGCCTGCCTCTCGACGCTACCAGGCGCCCCGTTGGCTCGCCGGCGAAGGTCACGCTGGGAATCCGCCCCGAGGCCTTCGAGGAGTCGCGGTTCGCGCCCGCAGCGCCTTCGTTCCAAGTGACGCCGGCAGTCGTCGAGGAGCTCGGCTCCGAGGCTCACGTCTTCTTCCATGTCGACAGCGCCCCCGTCACCTCCGACGTTCTCGTGGAAGGCGACGAGAGCACGCTTCTGCCGGAGTCGCAGGCGCTGTTCGCGGCCCGCGTGGACTCGCGGACGACGGCCCGCGTCGGCGTACCGCTGGAGTTGGCAGTCGATCCTGCGAGGCTGCACTTCTTCGACAGCCGAACCGGTGCGAGCCTTCTGCGCGCCCCGAGCGCACGGCGCGAGGCGGAGCAGGAGCTCGCGGCGACGCAATGACCAAGCAGCGCGAGACCCGCGACCGCGTGCTCGACCTCATCGACCGCCTCGGGGTGGGGGAAGCTATCCCTTCCGAGCGGCAGCTGAGCGCCGATCTCGGCGTCTCGCGGCTCACCTTGCGTGCCGCGCTCGACGAGCTGGCCCGGGAGGGCTTCCTGATTCGCCGCCGCGGCTCGGGCACGTTCGTGAGCGAGCCGAAGATCGCCCAAGAGCTGACGATGACCTCGTTCACCGAGGACATGCGCCGCCGCGGGATGGAGCCCGGGAGCAGGACGCTCAGCCTCGAGGTCGTCCCGGCCGGCGCGCGGCTCGGCCGATTCCTCCACGTCTCGCCATCGGAGCCAATCGTGCGCGCGAAGCGCCTACGGATGGCAGACCGCGAGACCATGGCGATCGAGACGCTGCACGTCCGTGAGGCGCTGGTTCCCGGACTGAGCGCGAGAGACCTCGAGGGCAAGTCGTTCTACGAGCTCTTGCGCGAGCGCTACGGAATCGTGATCGCCGGCGGCGCGCAGACGATCGAGCCGACGGTGACGAACGAGGAGGAATCCGAGGCTCTGGGGGTGCCGCTGCACTCGCCCGCGTTCCTCTTCGAGCGGGTCACGCATTCGGAGACGACTGAGATCGTCGAGTTCGTCCATTCGATCTATAGAGGCGATCGCTACCGGCTCGTGACCGATCTGACCGCGGTTCCCTCACCCCGGCGACCGGCACTTCCCGGCCTCGCGCGCCTTCAGACCGAGAAGGCTGGTCAAAACCAGGCCGATGGAAACCTGCCCGAGAGTGGGGGCTGACGTGGGAGGTACCGCAAGTGGTCTTGACATCAGAACCACGATTGTGCAAGTCTCCGCACCGTGGCCAAGTGGTACGAACCAATTAATCGCGGCCGCCGCGCTTCGCTCGAGCAGGCCACCGAGGGACTGACGAGCGCGAGCCGACCGCTGGAGCGGAGGGGATCGACATGAAAGCACGCATCATCGCCGCCGTCGTTCTTGCGGTCGGGCTTGCGGTCGCGGCCTCGACGGCGGCCGGCAGCACGCGGCAGCCGGCGAGAGCCGTCGCCGCGAACGAGGTCGTCGTCTGGGTCATGACCGACGCGCAGAACGGCTGGCCCGGGGCTCTCGATGCCGCGAACAACGCGTTCAAGCAGCAGCACCCCGGCGTCGACGTGAACATCCAGTTCCAGAGCTGGGACAGTCTGCTCCAGAAGTTCGACGCCGCACTTGCCGCTGGCACCACCCCCGACGTGATCGAGCTCGGGAACACGCAGACCACGAAGTACATGGCCGCCGGGGCCCTCTCGGCGATCAAGGCCAAGAACTATCCGAACTCCGCTACGTGGCTCAGCGGCCTCAAGGCCTCTTGTAGCTACGGCGGAAAGCTCTACTGCGTCCCCTACTACGCGGGCGCCCGAGCAGTCATCTACCGCAAGGACATGTACGCGGCCGTCGGAGTGAAGAAGACGCCGGCCACCTATGCCCAGTTCCTCAGCACCGGGAACAAGCTGATGAAGAAGTTCGGCAAGAACCGGAACTTCTCCGCGTTCTACGAGCCGGGCCAGAACTGGTACGTCGCGATGTCCTTCGTGAAGGACTTCGGCGGCGACATCGCGGTCCGCCAGAACGGGAAGTGGAAGGCCGTTCTCGATTCGCCGAAGGCAGTCCACGCCCTCACCGTGTTCAAGTCGATGGTGCTGAAGTTCTCGCGAGCCAGCAAGACGAACGACGAAGCACATCCGTACCCGAGCATCCCGTTCGCCAAGAGCCGGGCCGCGTCGTTCATCGGCAACGGCTGGGAATGGCCGTACGTGTTCGACCCAAAGGGCGGAGCAGCGCCGAAGTCGTTCGCGGCGAAGATGGGCGCCTATCCGATGCCGAGCCACATCAAGGGCCGGTACATGCCGACCTTCCTCGGCGGCTCCGATCTGGCGATTCCGATCTCGGCGAAGAACAAGAGCCTCGGGGCGGACTGGATCAAAGCGTTTACCGGGACTGCATCCCAGAGGATCATCGCCAAGGCGGGCAACATCGCCAATACCACGACGCTCGCCAACGTGAACAAGAGCAACCCGCAGCTCGCACCGTTCGCGAAGGCGGCGAAGTACAGCTGGTTCATCCCGACGGCTCCCAACTGGGTCACCGTCGAGAAGGCCAACGTGCTGAAGAACATGTGCACCGCGATCCTGACCAACAAGGGAAGCGTGCAGTCGGTGACGCACAAGGCGAGCCAGCAGATCACCAAGATCCTGAACGCTCAGTCGTGACCCCCCGGCCGGGAAGCGGGATGCTTCACTCGTGAGCTCCCGCTTCCCGGCTGCCCTCGCCGAGCCCGCGCTCGTGACTCCCCGTCGGCGGCGCCGCCTTGCGAGCCGAATCGGCTCGCGATCTGCTCCCTACCTGCTCCTCCTACCGGCGACAGCCGTGATCGGCGCGGTCCTCGGGTACCCGCTCTATTACATGGTCCGCCTGTCGCTCCAGCAGTACGGCCTCTTTCAGCTGGTCAAGCACGAGGGCGAGTGGATCGGGACGCGCAACTACGCGCAGATCTTCCACGACGGGGCGTTTTGGCACGTCGTCGTGCGCACGCTCGGGTTCACGGTCGCCGCCGTCTCGCTCACGATGGTGCTCGGTACCCTGATCGCGCTCCTCCTGGCCGAGCTCGGGCCGAAGATGCGCCTGCTGCTCACGGCCGGGCTGATCTTCGTCTGGGCGACGCCGGTCGTGGTCGCGGTCGACATCTGGCGCTGGATGGTCGACTACGAGTTCGGCGTGCTCAACTGGTTGCTGACGTTCCTCCACGTCGGCAACTACAACCACCACGACTGGTTCGTGAACCCGTGGACGGGGTGGGCCGTGATCACCGCGCTCGTCGTCTGGGGAGCGATTCCGTTTGTCGCGATAACCGTATTCGCGGGCCTGACCCAGGTTCCGAGGGAGCTCGTCGAGGCGGCGTCGATCGACGGGGCGCACGCGTGGAAGGTGTTTCGTGACGTCACGGTGCCTCTGCTGAAGCCGATCTTCGTGATCCTCACCAGCCTGTCGATCATCTGGGACTTCCAGGTCTTCACGCAGGTCTGGGTCATGCTCGACGGGCACCCGGGCACCGACTACTACGTCATGTCCGTGTACGCCTACACGAATTCGTTCGGCGAGAGCGAGTACGGGCTCGGCTCCGCGATCGCGCTTGTGATGGTGGCGATCCTCCTCGTCGTCAGCTTCTTCTACATCCGGCAGATGGTGAAGATCGGGGAGGCGAAATGAGCTCGGGCATCCAGGTGGCTCCTGTTCCCGTCGCCCCGGCCCCCGACCCGCGCGGAGAGGTGCCAAGGCGATCGCGCCGGCGCTTCGCCCGCCGAGCGGGCCTCAACGTCGTCGCGGCGATCGTCTTCCTGGTGATGATCTTCCCCGTCTACTGGATGGTGGCGACGGGATTCAAGCGCGGCCAGGACATCTTTTCCGACCCGCCCGTCTGGTTCCCGTACCACCCGACGCTCGCGAACTTCGCCGATGCGATCCACCGCGCGCACTTCTGGGCGGACGTCAAGAACAGCCTGATCATCGTCGGCGGGGTCGTGGCGCTCTCACTCGTGCTCGCCTTCCTCGCGGCCCTTGCCTTGGCGAAGTTCGGCTTCTACGGCCGGCGCGCCTTCATCGTCCTGATCATCGCCGTGCAGATGATTCCTCTGAACGCGCTGATCATTCCGATCTTTCTCGTGCTCTCGAAGGCGAACCAGGTGGACAAGCTGAGCGGCGTGATCGTCACCTATCTCACCTTCGTGCTGCCGTTCACCATCTGGACCCTGCGCGGCTTCATGCTCGGCGTTCCCAAGGATCTCGAGGAGGCCTCCATGGTCGATGGGACGACTCGCTTCGGCGCGTTCGTCCGCATCCTGCTTCCGCTCGTCGGGCCCGGCCTCGTGGCGACCTCGATCTTCGCCTTCATCCAGGCCTGGAACGAGTTCATCATGGCGTACGTCTTGCTGCACAGCCCCGAGAAGCAGACGCTGACGCTCTGGCTGGCGACGTTCTCGACGAGCCGCGGCACCGCCTGGGGCTCGCTCATGGCGGGCGCGACGCTGACCGCGCTGCCGGTCGTGATCTTCTTCGTTGCCATCCAGCGCAAGATCGCGTTCGGCCTGACGGCCGGCGCGGTCCGGGGATGAGCCCGAGCGGGCTCGAGGCCGCCGCGGCGGCGTGCCTTTTCCCCGGCTTCGACGGCCTGGTCGCCCCGGAATGGCTGCTGCAGCAAGTTGGAGCGGGGCTGGGCGGGGTCGTCATATTCGCCCGTAACGTCCGCGATCCCGAGCAGGTCGCCGCATTGAGCGCCTCGCTGCGGGCTCAGAAGCCGGAGCTCCTGATCGGGGTCGACGAGGAGGGCGGCGACGTGACGCGGCTCGAAGCTGCGACCGGAAGCTCGTTCCCGGGAAATCTCGCGCTCGGTGTGGTGGACGATGTCGAGCTGACGCGGCGCGTCGCGTCGGCGATCGGAGGCGAGCTCGCCTCGGTCGGCTTCAACCTCGATCTCGCGCCGGTCGCGGACGTGATCGTCGATCCGGAGAACCCCATCATCGGCGTCCGCTCCTTCGGATCGGACCCGCCGCTCGTTGCCCGGCACGTCTCCGCGTTCGTCGAGGGCCTGCAGGGCGCGGGCGTCGCCGCCTGCGCGAAGCATTTCCCCGGCCATGGCGAAACGGCGATTGATTCGCACCTCGAGCTCCCAGCTGCGGAGGCTGACCGCGAGACGCTACTCACCCGGGCGCTGCCCCCGTTCGCCGCGGCGGTCGAGGCCGGAGTTTGCGCGGTGATGACCGCGCACATCCGCTTTCCCGCAATCGACGACGACCCCGCGACGCTGAGCCGCGAGCTGATCGGACTGCTGCGAAACGACCTCGGCTTCGGCGGGCTCGTCATGACCGATGCCCTGGAGATGCGGGCGATCAGCGCAAGGGTGGGGATCGAGGAAGCCGGCGTGCGCGCGCTGGCCGCCGGCGCCGACGCGCTGTGCCTGGGCGCCGACCGAGCGCCATCCGAGATCGAGGGCGTTCAGGCGGCAGTCGTTGAGGCCGTTCGCGCGGGCCGGCTGCCCGAGGAACGGCTGCGAGAAGCGGCCCGCCGCGTCGCCGAGACGGCAGCGTGGGCCTCCTCGCCGAAGCCGCACAGCGACCGCCCGGCAGGTGCGGAAGCCGCGCGGCGTGCCCTCCGTGTCGAGGGCGAGCCGGTAGTCGTCGGAGAGCCGTTCGTGGTCGAGCTACGTCCCGAGCCGACGATCGCCGCCGGACCGGGGGACGCCAGCCTGGGGAATCTCCTTGGGGCAGAGACGATTCGCCTGCGGGAAGGAGATCCGCTGCCGCCGCTCGACCGCGATCGGCGAATCGTCTTCGTCCTGCGCGACGCTCACCGCCATCCCTGGCAGCGCCGACTCGTCGCTTCCGGCTCGATCGTGGTCGAGACAGGCCTCCCGGAGTGGCGCCCGGGAAATGTACGAGCCTTCGTGGCCACGCACGGCGCCGGCAGGGTCAACCTCGAGGCTGCGGCCGCCCTTCTCGCCGGCCGCTGAGGGTTCGCCACGGCCTCGGTGCAGAGTCGGTTGCGTAGAACTTCGGACCGCCGAACGAAGGCGGTCGCTGGCATCTCTAGAAGAATGCGAGCAACTTCGCGGAGGGCATGAACACGACCCTGCCCCTCGCCGCTGCCCGCGTGAGGTTGTAGGCGTAGAAGAGCCCGGCCTCGGTGAGGCGCGCATCCACGAAGCCCCTCTTCACAACCGGCCCGAGCGGGAGCGAGATCAGTTTGCCGTCGCGCAGGCGCACGAGCACCAGCCGGCGCGGGCTGACCAGCAACGCTAGCTTCGAGCTGACGCCAGCGAGCCGCAGCGCCGCCATCGATCCGAGCGGGAGCGACTTGGTTACGGCGCCGGTCGCGGGGTCGTAGAGATCGAGGGTGAACGTCCGCTTGAGGGCGAGGCGGCTCCGGCTTAGAGCGACCGTACGCGGCGGGTTCCCTTCCACGGCGGGAACGCTCGTGAGGGGGGCGCCGCTCGCCGCGAGCACGGTGACGACGCCAGCGGACTCGACAGCCATGCGCCCGCCGCCAACGGCGCTTAGCGGGTACGACCTGGCGCCGCGGCCCACGACGACCCGCCGGCCGGCTGGGATGCCCACGAGCTTCTCATGGGTGACCTGGAGCGTCGGATCCTGCTCCGAGCAGCTGTAGCCGGGGGGAGGGTTACAGACGACTGTCCAGCTGTTGTACGCGAGCAGGGGCCCGCCCCCGAAGAGTTGTCCGACCCACCCGCCGCTGGGGTCGCCGCCGGCTCGGTCGCCGTTGACGGCGTAGTCGATCTGCTTCGATGCTCCGCCGGAGAGCTTCGCTGCTATCACCGTGAGCTCGAGATTGTTGCCGCCGTCCTGGCCGATCCAGGCGACCTGCCCGCCGCCGAGTGCCAGCTCGTCCACGCCGTCGCCGAAGCAGCCGTCCTTGAAGCTCGTCGAGCTTCGGCTGGGGACGGTCCCGACCACGACCCGGCCGCAGGCGCCTTTCGTCTTCGCCCTGACAGCCACCCGGTTGTCGCTCGCTGCCAGCAGCGTGATCGGCCCCCGAGTGGAGAACACGTCCGGTTGCCCAGGAAGAGCACGGCCACGCGCGACCGACGGCGACACTGCGACGAGACTGCCCGAAATCGCGGCGCCCGACGACGGATCAGTGGCCCCGGCCGCTCCCGCGACGAACGCGAGCAGCCAGGCCAAAAGAGGGAGAGTGGTGCCGCGAAGCATCCGGTTCATCAGTGCTTCGCCTGCCCCACGTCGGCGGCGAGGTTGAGCATTCCGCCGTTCGGCACCACGTAGCGAGCGGTCATCGGTCGTTCACCACGATCATGGCGGTCCCGCCCGTGCTGGGGCTCGCGGTCCGGCTTCCTCCGAACGAAGCGTGCACACGCCAGCGACCGATCGTCGGCGGCCGCCAGAGGATGCCGGTCGTACCGTTCCCGCCGAGTTGCAGCCGGTAGAGCCGGTAGAAGTGCCAGCCGGTGAGTGGATCGAAGCGATCGATCTGAAGCCTGACCGCGCCCTCGGGGCTGAAGTCGACGGCCACCCCGATTGCCACCAAGCTCCCCGGGCCAACATTCGCGACCCGTGAGCCGTTGGCGAGGACGGTCGTTGTCGTAAGGCGGCGCTCGAGCAGCGATAGGCGGTACCGGCCACGCGCGCCCGACTCTGCGCGGACGGCGACGAAGTAGCGTCCGGGACCTAGGGGCGAGGTGAGCGCGCCTGGACCGCCTGAAGATGAGAGGTGGTGGCCGGTCTCGCTCAGCAGGATCAGATGGGACGACGAGGGGCCGACGAGCCTGAGCGTCACGTCGCTTCGGTCGAGGACGCGGAAGCGATACAGATCGACTACGTCGACCCGTGTCCCGGACAACGATCCCCTTCGCGTCTCGAAATTCTGGATCGGCAGCCCGGGAGCCATGTCGTCAGGGCCGGAGAGCGCGGCCTGAAGGTGATACCGCTGGCGCCCGGGGCGTCTGTCGGTGGCGGTCACGAGCAGGGTGTACCGTCCGCCGCCTCCGACACCCGGCGTGTACGTGAAATAGCCGCCGCAGCGAACGACGTGGATCGCCGGTGCACCCGCGAACGACCGTGTGTGAGGCCTGAACAGCGACAGCGTCACGCATCGCCCACGCGCAGGAGAAAGGTTCATCCGGTAGGCAACGCCAGCTCGCATGGGCACCGACCAGGCATCGTCGAAGTCCGAGAGCGCGTCGACGGAGGAGCTCACCCCACGTCGAGGCAGAGGTGCCCCTGGGGGCGTCGACGAGGGCTCCTGTCGGAAGAGCGTGAATCTGAAGCTGCCGTCCTCCGACGTGGGCTCCCGCCCGACCATGATCAGATAGCTCTCCCCGGGCGCTGCCGTGAGGGAGAGATCGCCGCGGCCGCGGTCGTCGGTCGGCTGACATCCCAGAGGCACCAGCCGCGAGCGAACGACGCGGTATACCGACACGATCGCGTCGAGCTGGCCGGATGCGGTGAAACGGAGCACGAGCCGGCCGGGCGAAGCGCCCGAGACCCGATACCAGACCGTCGCCTTGACGCGGCCGCAGGCAGACCGCGGGTCTTGCGACTCCTCCGTGGCTCCAACCGTCGTGCCGGAAACGGTGACCGGCAGTCCTTCGAGCGGAGTCGCGTTCGCGCGATTGTCGTTGCGGGGAGGGCCACCCGCGGCGGTGCCCGCAGTCGCTGCGGCGAGTGCGCAAGCGAGCACGGCAAGGCTTGAGATTGTGAACAGCTTCATGACTGTCTCCTCCATTCGTGCCACTGCTTCGCGCGGGTGGGACCGAGCGAGTAGCGGCTGATGACGATCCCGGTCGTCGGCGACGTGCCGAGCTGGTACAGATTTCCGTCGGGGCCGACGCGCAGGTCGGCCAGGACGCTGTCGCCCCAAACGGCGCGGGCCAGCGAGAACCGCTCGCGCATCCCGTGCGGCCCCAAACGCAGCACGACGTACTCCCAGTTGAAGTCGCTCTTTGTCTGCGCCGTCGCGTCCAGGACTACAAGCAGGTCGCCGCCGACGAGCTCGGGCGTGGTGTGGTTGAAGTTGATGTCGGTCCGGCTGAGCACTCGCCACGCACGCACGACCCGGCCGTGGCGGTCGACCAGCGCATAGCGCGCCTCGTGCGGGGCCGTGTCCACGTGCGCCGTGTACGCCTCGGACACGAGTCGCAGCCCGCGGGCGACCGGCTGGTAGGGCCACTCGGTCCTACGGCGCTGCTGGGCGATCGAGAGCGGCCGGCCGGCCGGCGTGGCGACCGGCATCCAGCCGGGCTCGCCCCCCGGCAGGCCGAACATCCCTGCGAGGCAGTAGAGCGTTCCGTCCGGGCCGACGCGCAGCGGACTGTTGGCGCCGACCATGAAGGATGTGGTGTCCCCGAGTCCACCGGCCAGCCTGCGCTGCCAGAGCACCTGCCCGCTCGCGCTGAGCCGGGCCAGCGCCATGTAGGAGCTCACACCCTTTCCTACCCCATGGACGACGTAGACCGTGCCCGCCGGGCCGAGCGCCAGGTCGTTGTCGCCGGCAAAGAACGGCAGCCGCATCGAGCGGGCAACGGTGTCGGGCTGCCCGGCCCTCCAGCCGAGTAGCCGCTGGTTGAGCCCATCGCTGAGCCAGATCGACCGGTCACGGCCGACCAGGAAGGTCTGCGGGCCGAAGTGGAACTCCTGCGTGTCCTCGAAGCCCACCTCGGCCGGCCCGGCCCGGCCGACGATCGTCCCGGGCGCGCGCGGGTGGCCGAAGCGATGGGTTCCGAGCCTGACGACCACCGCCTTTCCGAGGACGAAGGCGGACGCCGGCCCGCCTGCTCGGCGGGCTGGAACCGTGACCGAGCGGCCGCTCCGCGGGTCCCGCAGCACCGCGTAGTACAGGAGCTTGTGCCCTTGGATGAGCCGGGCGGGCACCGCTGTCTGAAGCGTCGTGCGTCCCTGGAGCTTCAGCGGCAACCCGACGAAGTGCCGTTGCAGGTCGTTCCGCACGTAGAGCGTGCCCTTGGGTGACCGGACGCGCGGGGTATCCAGCGTGTAGACGATCTGCACGCGGTCGCCCGGTGCGACCAGGTTGCCGATGCCTCGCGGCTCCTGATGCGCCGCGAGTGGCCTGCCGGCGGTCGTGGCAGAGGGGGCGAGCGCCGCCGCGACCAGCGCGAGGCAGCCCGCGATCTGCGAAAGCCGTCTCATCGTGAGCTCCTTTCGAGAGCGGGCGTGAAGGCGGCTCCGTCGGTCAGGTACTTGGGCGGGGTGCTCGTGCCGCGAGGGGTTCCGATCACACCGCCCCAGACGATCAGCTGGCGCCCGGTCCACGCTACGGTGGAGCCGTCGCGCGACTGAAGCGGCCATTGCGGGAGCGCCGACCAGCGGTCGGTCTTCGGGTCGTAGGTGAGCCCGTGCCGTGCGAGCACGTCGCCCTCGCGGTCGTAGCGCGACCCGCCCCAGACCAGCAGCCGCTTGCCGGTCCAGACCGCAGAGGCTCCACCGTGGCCGGCCTCCATGGAAGCGAGTCGCCGCCACCGGTTCGTCGCCGGGTTGTACGCCAGCGCGTCCTGCGAGCGTTCGCCGGCGCCTACGACAAGGATCTCGCGACCGTCCCATACGGCGCTGCCGCCGAAGCGGAGGCCAGACTCGGGCAGTGGCGCAATGCGGCGCCACGTGTCGGTTGCCGGGTCGTAGGCGGCAGCACGGGCGAGCGAGGCGGGGTAGGGCTTGTTGCCGTCCGGATCGAAGCCGCTGCTGATCAGGACGAGCTCGTGGCCCGTCCAGGCTCCGATCGCCCCCGGGGCGAGAGGCGAGCGGGCCAGCGTCCGCCACGTGTTGGTGGCCGGGCTGTAGGCAGCGCCGTCGGAACTGGCGTCGCCACAACATCCGCCGCCCCAGCCGATCATCTCGCGGCCGGTCCAGACGACAAGGCCGGCTCCGCGCGGCGGCGGCGGCAGCAGCCGCCAGTGGTTCGTCAGCGGCTCGAACCCCGCGGCCTTGAACGCGCCCCACACCAACATCTCTGTGCCAGTCCAGACCGCCGAATGGCCTGTCGGGTCGGTCTTGTCCGCCAGAGGAGGCGCGAGCCGGCGCCAGGTGTCAGCCGCCGGGTCGTAGGCGGCGGCGACGTTGCTCGCCTTGAGGAAGCTTCCGTCCGGCGAGACGCCGCCGACCCCGGAGACGATCATCTCCTTGCCGGTCCAGACACTCGTCATGTAGGCATCGACCGCAATCGGGGCAGCAGGGAGCGCCTGCCAGCCTTGGGAGGAGGAGCGGGCTCGCTCTCGCGGTAGGGAGCTCGAGTGCCCCGCCCCGCAGGCGACGAGCAGGAACGCGATCGAGCTGCCGAGAACGACCAGGCTTGTGAACACGACGATCTTCTTGATGAGGGATTGAGCTGCAGGCGACATTGCGCGTCCTCCTAGGCGTATGCGAACGGGTGGTAGAAGGCATCGAGGGCGTGCTCGCGCTCGACCGCGAGCTGGAAGCGATCGCCCGTGCGGGAATCGGCGACGGAGACCGTGACCGCACCGTTGCGTGGGTGCCAGAACAGGACGACGTTCAGCCCGTCGCTCTCTCGAACGGCGAGTTCTGTCGTGTGGTCTCGAGTGCTGCTAGCGGTCATGGCTGCTCCTTTCCAGCGTGTGTTTCAGGTGATATTACTAGACATCAATTGAATAGTCAAGCATAGGCTTTACACAGCTAACCTATGCATAGTCTGATGCTGTATTCTGCGATCCATGGCCAACGAGAAAGCCCAACTCGGAGAGAAGATCCGCACGGCGCGCGCGGCGAAGGGCTGGAAGCAAAAGCACCTCGCCGCGGAGGTCGACGTCGAGCCGATCACGGTCTCGCGCTGGGAGCGGGGGGCGACGACGCCCGATCTCGACGTCCTCGGCCTCGTCGCCGAGGCGACCGGGAAACCGGTCAGCTACTTCGTCGGCGGTGACGAGGCGCCGCTGTCCGGCGACTCCTCGGCGCTGGACAAAGCCGCGAGCCGGATCGAGGCGGCAGCGCTCCACATCGCCGCGGAGACCGACCGCATCGCCGCGCTGCTCGAGGAGCTGCGGGCCGATCTAGGACGGTCGCGCTGAGATCCGCAACATGAGTGCGTAGGCCGCCGCGGTCGGCGGACGGTCCTCGGGCCTTTTCGCCAAGGCCTGCAGGACGGCGAACGAGAGACCCGGCGGCAGGTCGTCGCGGCCGGCGCACGGATCGGTCGGCTCGTCACCGAGGATCGCCAGCGTCGCCTCGACGAAGCTCCCGCCTGCGAACGGCGGCCGGCCCGCGATGCACTCGTAGGACACGCAGCCGAGCGCGTAGATGTCAGCGGGTGGGCCCGCCAGGCTTCCCTTGATCGCCTCGGGCGCGAGGTAGTCGAGAGTGCCGACCACGCGCCCGGGTTCCGTCAGGATGGTCGCAGCGGCTCCTTTTGCGAGGCCGAAGTCGGTCAGGAACGAGGTCCCCGAGTCGTCGACGATCACGTTCGACGGTTTGACGTCACGGTGGACGAGCCCTTCTCGGTGCAACGTGTCCAGCGCTGCAGCGATTTCGGTGACGATCCCGAGCAGGGGTGAGAGGGCGAGAGGACCACCGCCCTCGAGCACCTCCGCGAGGGTCAGTCCAGCCACGTACCGGGCCGCGAGATACTGATGCCCGTCCACCTCGCCGGCGTCCACGACCGGGACGAGGTGTGGGTCCGAGAGGCCAGCGGCGATCCGGCCCTCGCGCTCGAAGCGCTGCCGGTACGTCTCGTCGCCGGCGAGCTCGGCGCGCAGAACCTTCAGCGCAACCACCGCGCCGTCCGGCTCGTGCACGGCCTTGAACACGACGCCGACCCCGCCCTCGCCGAGCAGCTCCTCGAGGCGATACGGGCCCACGCGGCCGCCGGCTTCGAGCTGGGCCGCGGCGGGCGCGCCGGTCATGGGGCGAGAATAGAGTCAGTCGCCACAATGCGCTAGGGAGGAGTCCGTGGCAGAGACACCGCGGATAGGGACCGTCTTCGCCGGGTACCGAATTGAGTCGCTTCGAGGCCGTGGCGGTATGAGCGTGGTCTACCGCGCCGAGAATCCACGGCTCGGGAACGTCATTGCGCTGAAGCTGCTCTCGACGGAGCTGGCCGGGGACGAGAGCTTCCGGGAGCGATTCGTTCGCGAGTCGCGCACCGCGGCCTCGATCCCGCATCCGAACATCATCCCGATCCACGACGCCGGCGATGCCGAAGGGGTTCTCTACATCGCGATGCGCTACGTCGACGGGCCTGATCTGAAGGCGTTGCTGAAGGAGGGCGAGCCGCTGGCGCCGGCACGTTGTCTCCGTCTCGGGGCGCAGGTCGCCAGCGCCCTCGACGCCGCACATGCGCGCGGGATGATTCACCGCGACGTGAAGCCCGCGAACGTTCTCGTCGAGGCCGGGGCCGACGATGAGGACCACGCCTACCTCGCCGACTTCGGCCTGACGAAGCACATCGACTCCCACACGGGCATCACCGGCACCGGGCAGTTCGTTGGGACGATCGACTACATGGCACCGGAGCAGATAGAGGGCCGGCAGGTCGACGCGCGCGTCGACATCTACGCCCTCGGCTGTGTCCTCTTCGAGTGTTTGGCCGGCTCGCCTCCGTTCAGGCGGGAGACGGACGTGGCGGTCATCTGGGCTCACATGCGCGAAAACCCACCTCCGCTCAGCTCGGTGCGGTCGGGTCTCCCTGCCGCGGCCGACGGGGTCCTTGCGAAGGCGCTGGCGAAGGACCCAAACGAAAGGCACGAGAGCTGCGGAGAGCTCGTTCGTGAGCTGCGCGGCGCGCTCGACGAGCAGCGCGCCGATCCGCGGGCAGCTCCGACGGTAGTGGGACCGGCGCCGCTGAAGCCGCGTCGGAGCATGTGGCCCGCTCTCGCCGCGGCAGCCGCCCTTGGCCTCGGCGCTGCGATCGCGTCGGCCGCCTTTCTGGGGACGCGAGAGACCTCGACGCGCGTCGAGACCCGTTCCGTGCGGGTGCCGGTGCCGGTCCGGGTGGTCGCGTTCAAGACGCCCTCGGGCACGATCGGCTGCAACGCGGGCCCGACCCTCCGCTGCGACATCCGCAGCGGTCTGCGGCCCACGCCGCCACGGCCGGCCTCATGCAAGCTGGACTGGGGTTTCGGCTACGCCATGGGGTCAACCGGGAGCTCCCACGTCGTCTGCGCCAGCGATTCGGCGATCGACCCGACGGCGCGCGTGCTTCGCTACGGCACGAGCTGGAGCCGGGGCGGCCTCAGCTGCCGCTCGCAGCCGGCCGGCCTGCGCTGCACCAACCGGAGCCGCCACGGCTTCTTTCTCAGCCGCGCGCGTTCGCGCCGCTTCTAGGTATTACTGAGGCGATGCGGGTCGTGCTCGACTGGGACGGCACTGTCACGGAGCGGGACACGCTCGACCTCGTGCTGCAGAAGTTCGGCGACGCCGAGATCTACGCGCGGGTCGAGGCCGAGCTCGGGCGCACACTGACCCTGAACGAGGTGATCGAGCAGGAGTTCGAGACCGTGACCGCGCCGCTCGAGGAGGTTGTGCCCTGGCTGCTTGAGAAGGTGAGCCTTCGGCCCGGCTTCGCCGAGCTCGCTGGCACCCACCGGCCGCTCGTCGTCTCGAGCGGGTTCCACGAGCTGATCGAGCCCGTGCTCGAGCGCGAAGGGCTGCTCGACGCGGTCGAGCTTCGCGCGAACAGCGTCGAGGCCAGGCCCGACGGCTGGCGCGCGCACTTTCGCGTCGCCGCTCGCTGCGAGGCCTGCGGGGAGCCTTGCAAAAGGCGGGACGTAGAGGAGCTCAGACGGGTCGACCGGTCATTTCAGACGGACGCATGGGCGGAGCCCACGCGCCCTGACGCCGGCACCGCAAGCGGTCCCTCCGGCGCCGACCTTCCGAGCGATGACGAGGTCGTCTACGCGGGCGACGGCCACTCCGACCACTGTGCCTCCCTCGCCGCCGACCGGGTCTTTGCGACCGGCAGCCTCGCCGGCTGGCTCGACGAGCGCGGCGTTCCGTACCGGCCGCTGACCGACTTCCACGCACTCGCGGCCGCGCTGTAGTGCCGCTGCTGCGGCTGCCCGAGCCCTTCGACTTCGAGCTCTCGACCGAGCGCTTCCGTGCCTTCGGGCCGGACCTCGCGAACCTCTGGAACGACGGCGCGCTCCACCGAGTCGTCGGCACTCGCGAGGTGCGCATCGAGGCCGCGCCCGGAGGCGTGCGGGTCGAGCCGCTCGATGCCGAGACCCGCCCGGCGGTGCGCAAGCTGCTCGGCGCCGAGTTCGAGCTCGAGCCCTTTTACGCCTGGGCTCGCAAGGACCCCATCCTGCGACGGCTGACCCGCGCTCTTGCCGGCTTCCGGCCGCCGCTCGCCCCCGACCCGTTCGAGACCCTCGTCACCTCGATCACCGCCCAGCAGGTCTCTCTCCACGCAGCCTTCGCGATCCGCAACCGCCTGATCGAGCGCTACGGGCGCCGCATCGGCCAGGCGTACTCGTTCCCGACCGCGCAGCGGCTCCGGCGCGCCAGCGAGGAAGACCTCGTCGTGCTCGGCTTCTCGCGGCGCAAGGCCGAGTACGTCCTCGGCCTGTCCGCAAGCCCGATCGAGCTCGAGGGGCTGGCCGGTCTTCCCGACGACGAGGTGAAGGCCCGGCTCGTGGCCGTTCGCGGCCTCGGCGAATGGACGGCCGACTGGTTCCTCGCCCGCCACCTCGCGCGCCCGCGCGCCTGGCCGGCCGGCGACCTCGCGCTGCGCAAGGCCGTCGTCGCGTTCTACCTCGAAGCAGGAGACATCCGCGCCTTCGGCGAGCGCTTCGACCCCTTCCAGAACCTCACGGCCCACTACCTGTTGACCGGGCTGCGGGTGCAGCCTGCGACGGCGTCAGCGTCCGCTCGAACGCGGTCGCGCCCTCGGCGTTGACGATTCGGATCGTCAGCGAGCCACCCGGCGCGAGCTCGAGCTCGCCGAAGTTGAACCAGTGTTTCGCCTGCGACCACGAGGTCACCGTCCCGGGCGCCGGCCCGAAGAACGCCAGCCGGGTGGGATTCAAGGTCGTGTCGAAGTCCGTCGTCGGGAAGATTCCCGCGTTCATCGGTCCGGTGACGAGCTCGTGCACGGCGAAGTCCGGATCTCCGTCGAACGACAGGTAGCGGAAGGCCTCGGCGAAGTGGACGTCGGTCGTGATCCACACGCTGTTACGGACGCCGTGCGAACGCATGAAGCCAAGGATCTCGAGCAGCTCCCGCTCGTAGCCCGTCGTCTGATCGAAGTTCGCCCACCCGTCCCGTCCGTTCGTGGGCGGGAAGCCGGTCGGGATCGACATCGGCACGCTCGAAACGATCACCTTCCAGGTCGCGTCGGAGTCTGCGAGCTGTGCCTTCAGCCAGGTCAGCTGCTCGCGCCCGAGCATCGTCTTCGGCCGGCTGTCCGTGTCCTCGGCGGAGTTCGCGTCCCGGTACTGACGCGCGTCGAGCACGATCAGCTCCACGTTCTTGCCCCAGCGGATCGAGCGGTAGAGGCGCAGGGGGGTGTTCTCCGCGATCGCGACGGGCGTGTAGTCGAGGAACGCCTTTAGCCCGATCGGCAGCAAATGGACGCCGGGCGCGTACGGAGGAGTGCCACGGGTGTCGTTGAGCGGCCCGAAGTCGTTGACGACCTCGTGGTCGTCCCAGACTCCGACGTAATCGGTTCTCTCGAGCAGCCGCTGAAAACCCGTGTCGGCGAGGCTGTACCGCCAGTGTGCCCAATACGTGGCCAGGTCGGCCGCGGGCCCGAAGTCGCCGGCGACCTGCGCATTGCCGTAGAGGCCTCGGGCCGCGCAGGCGTTGTCGGCGTAGATGATGTCGCCGAGACCGACAAAGACATCAGGCCGTCTGGCGCGGACGATGTCCATAATGGGCATGCCCTCGAGCGAGTCGCGGCAGACGTTCTGGCCGTTGAGGTCGCCGCCGAAGGCGAGGCGCAACGGCGCTGCGGTGTCCCGCTCGGGCGCCGTGCGGAACGATCCCTTTACCGGCGGTCCCTGTGGAGACCCGTGCGAGCCGAGAGTGAACCACGCTCGGTAGCGATAGGTCGTGCCCGGCGCGAGGTGCTCGAGCTGGATCCGTGCGGTGAAGTCGTCTTCGGCGCGCGCGGGTGCCTGCGCAATTCGGCCGTGCCGGCCGCCGGAGAGGACGGCGTTGAGAGTCGCTTCCCGGTCCGCGCGGGCCCAGAGGAGCGCCGTGGACGCAGTCACGTCGCCGACGATGACGCCGTGCGTGATCGTCGGAACAGCCGCAACAGCGTGTTTCGCAGCCGCGCCGCTCGCGCCGCCGGTCGCAAGGGCGAGGACGATCGTGATCGGGATCAGCCCGAGAATCCTTGCCATCCCTTCCCCTTTCACTGGCCGATGGTGAGAGCCTACGTCGGCCTGATCCGGCAGAGCCACTCGCGAGCTCGCCTTCAGTGGTTAGGGTGGCCGCCGCCGTGATCGTTCGGGAAGCAACCGCCGGTGACGAACCGATCCTCGTCGAGCTCCTGGAAGCGATCTTCGACGAGAACTGGGACCGGCCGTGGCCGCCCCCGGAAGTGACGCCGGCTTCCTTCGAGGGCAAGCTCGTGCTCCTGGCCGAGGAGGGCGGGGAGGCGCTCGGGTTCGCGTTCGGCGAGATCCAGCCGCACAGGCTCGCGCACGTGAATATCGTCTACGTTCGGCCCGAGCGGCGGCGGCAGGGCATCAGCAAGGCCCTGCTCGCGGAGTTCGCCGCTCGAGGCCGCCAGGGCGGGGCGGAGCACATGAGCCTCGACGTCGCAACGAGGAACGAGGTGGGCCAAAAGGTCTGGCAGCGGCTCGGCTTCACCGACTGGGCCCGGCGGCTGGCGGTTCCGATCGAGACGCTCGAGAGCCGGATGGCCGGCGACGAGCAGGGCGAGTGGTACGCGTCCGTGCACGTCCAGAGCGACGACTTCGACGCGGTTCGGGCAGGAGTCGCCAAGTACCTACCGCGCTTCGGCGGCTCGGGCGAGGCCCGCGTCGCTCAGCCGAGGAACGGCTGGGTCGCCGCCTATCACGAGCTGCTCGACAACGACCGCAAGGTGCGCGAGCGCCTCGCCGCGGAGCTGTCCAACGCGACGGGGGCCGTGGTCTGCGCGATCGCCGTCGAGGACGGAGCGGTCGTGCGCTACGCGCTCTTCGACCGCGGCAGCATCGTGGACGAGTACCAGTCGGTGCCGGAATACCATGGGCCGCTGCCCCCGGGCGACGTCGTCGCCCTCAACGCCAATCCAACGGTCGTCGCCCGCCTGACGGGAGCCGAACCGACCGCCGTCCGCGCCGTCGCCCGAACTGCCGCGTCGCCGGCGGAGCTGCCGCCTGCGCCAGAGCTGTTCGCACAGCTCGCGGAGGTGCTCGGCCTCGAGGGCGCCGGCCGCGGATAGGCTCGGAGAACGTGGCGACTCTCTACACCGCCGAGCGCTGCCCCTACGCGGCCCGCGCGCGGATCGTCCTCGCCGAGAAGGGGCTCGACTACGACGCCGTCGAGATCGACCTCGACGACCGCCCCGGCTGGCTCTACGAGAAGAACCCGCTGGGCCGCGTGCCGGTCTACGAGGAGGACGGCGGCCTCGTGCTGCCGGAGTCGCGCGTAATCATGGAGTACCTCGAGGAGCGCTACCCGGAGCCAGTGCTCTGGCCGGCCGACCCTGCGGAGCGGGCGCTCGGACGCCTCTGGCTCGAGCGTTTCGACGATCGTCTCGGGAGCGCCTACTACGCAGCGCGACGAGGCGACGGCCGCGAGGAGCTCGACGCGAGGCTCGCGGAGCTCGAGCGCGTGCTCGAGGCCGAGCCGTACTTGAGCGGCCGCGCGTACGGCCTGGCCGACATCGGCTATGTGCCCTGGATCCTGCGCGCGCTCGAGCGCTTCGGAATCGAGCTAGGGCCCTCGCTCGACGACTGGCTCGGGCGGGTTGCCGCCCGCCCGGCGGTCGCGGCCGAGCGCGAGCTCGTCATAGCCCAGTGAGCCTGCCGCCGCTCGTCGACGCCGCCTGGGTACAAGAGCACCTGGGCGAGCCCGGCCTCGTGCTCGGCGACGTGCGTGGCCCGAATGCGCACGGCCGCGGCCACCTGCCGCGCTCGATCCCGCTCGTGCTTGGCTCGCCGCCGCCGCTGGCCGACCGGGAGATCGTGCACGAGTTTGCCGTGGAGGTGCAGCGCCGGCTCGGCCGCCACGGCGTCACCGGCGACGAGTGGCTCGTGCTCTACGACCGCGGCGACTGCGTCGGCGCCGCCTCCTCCGCTCAGGCCGCGCTCGTGGCTGGCCATCCCCACGTGGCGGTGCTCGCGGGCGGCGTCGCCGGCTGGCCCGGAAAGCTCGAGACCGGCGCGGTCGAGCTCGAGAAGGGCAAGACGAGCCTGGAGCCGCGCCTCGAGGCGGTGCCGACCTGGGAAGAGCTGCGCGACCGGCTCGACGACTCCGCCCTGGTGATTCTCGACGTCCGCAGCGCCGATGAGTACTCCGGGCGCGGCGGCTATCCCTGCGACCCGCGCCAGGCCCATATTCCCGGTGCGCGCCGGCTGGAAGCCGGGCGCCTGTTCGCGGCACCAGGTCAGCCGCACGAGCCCAGGGCGGTGCGGGAGCTGGTGGGCCTCCCCGGAGGCGCCGAGATCGTCGCCTATTGCCACTCCGGCTCGCGCTCGGCTCTCGCTGCGCTGGCTCTGCGCGCCGCCGGCTACGACGCCCGCAACTACCCGGGCTCGTGGCACGAGTGGTCGCGTCACGACGAACTGCCCGCGGAGCGGTGAGCGGGGCCCGGAGGCCCCGCTCGATTGCAGAGGACTAGCGCCTCTTCGGCTTTGTCGCCTTGACCTGGTTGCTGGTGATGGCGGCGAGATCCTCGCCCTTGCACGGGACCGGCAACCCGGAAGGAGAGGGGCCCGTGCATCTCGTGATGTAGCTCTCGAATCGCGTCTGGAAGTACGTCGTGGCCCGCACCGACGATCGGAGGATCGAGTACTTCCCGGTCGTCGGCAGTCTCGCGGAGCGCCCGGAGCGCTTCCCCGTTCCTGCAGCGGTAGCGGTTGGGGCGGGGCGGGGCTTCTTCCCCGCGTATACCCAGAGCCGGATTCCCTTCGGGTTGAGGCCCTGCACCGTCAGCTTGCCGCCGAGCTTGAACCCTCTCTTGGCCTTCGCTTTCGCAAGGGTCAGCGAGGACGGAAGCCCGACGTAGGTTCGCCACTCGACGGTGCCCGCCGCGTTCGGCGTTGCCGTTCCCGGCGTGTACGGCGTGAAGATGCCGGCCCACTCGTAGCCGGCCTTGGCCGCCGCGTTCGTGAAGACGCCTCCGACCGTGAAGTCCGCTGATACGAGCTGAGCGCCGAAGGTCGCACCACCGGCACTCGTGGGAATGTCGGGAGAGGGCAGACAAACCTGCTGGGTCACGAGCGACCCGACCTTGTTCACGAAGACCGGGATGGCGACCGTCTGGCCCTGGAGCTGCGTGTTCAGGACCCAGTTGGCCTGGTTCGTGGTGATGCCCGTGCACCTGAGCGCGGCCGCCTGGATCGCCGGGTCCGCCGGACTGGCGACGAGCACGTCACCCGAGAGCGGCAGGAGGGCGCCGCCGAGCGCCTTCGCCTTCACGATCGCGAAGACCGAGCCGATCTTCGTCCCTGGTGCCTGGGTCAGCACGGCGTTGTAGCCGGCCGGCGAGAAGATCGTCAGCTTCGCGGTCGGATCGTCGTTCTGCGGCGCGACGATGAAGACGTCGGCGATCGTCGCGGCACCGACCTTGTAGCTCGACTGCTCGATCGTGAGCGACGGTGTATAGGTCGCGAGCGCCGGTGCGGCGAGCGCGAGCCCGATGAAGCTGGCGCACGCCAGCAGTGCCAAGCGCAATGAACTCTTCATTAGCCCCTTCCTTCTCAGAGAATCCCCTGGGTACCGACGATCAGAGACGAGCGTTTCACCGGAATAGTTAACACCGAAACTGGCGCCAAGGGCTATCGCGCCTTCACGAGCGGGCCGAACAGCACCCACCGCGTGCCGCGGTACCGGACCATCTTCGCCTTTCCAATCGGGAAGTAATTGGAAGGGCTCGTCTTGATCGCGACCCCGGGAAGCAGGAACGGATTCTTCCGCTCGTCCATGTGCGTCGCCGCCCGCAGGAGGCTCTCGCGCGTGAGGTTGCGCCCGGCCCGCTTGAGTGCGTCGACCATCGAGAATGCGACTGCCATGCCGTAGAAGTTGTAGACGTCCGTGAACTTCCCGCCCGGGTAGTAGCGCTTGAGGATCGATCGGTACAGGGTCGTGGCGGAGTTCTTCGCCCAGACCGGCGAGGTCGGGTCCTTCAGGAACGAGACGCTGAGGGAGCCGTTCGTTTCCTTCCCGTTGGTGCCGAGGCGGGCGATCCCCATCACCGTCGGCTCGATCGAGACGGCGCTGACGAAGATCCTGGGATGCCAGCCGAGCTTGTAGGCGTAGACGAAGGACTGGATCGCCTGCTGGGGCAGCGCGAAGAGCATGAACGTGTCCGCCTTCGAGCGGCGCAGCTTGGCGATCTGCGAGTTGACGTCGGTGTCGGTTACCTCGTACGAGGCCTTCACGACGATCTGCGACGCGTGCTTGCCGAGCCCGCGCTTCAGGCCGTTCAGCAGGTCCTTGCCGTAGTCGCTGTCCTCGTAGAGCACGGCGATCCGCGCCCGCGGCTTGTGTGCAACGACGTAGCGGCCGTAGATCGCGCCCTCGCCCTCGAAGCTCGGCAGGTAGCCGATCGTCCACGGAAAGGCCTTGTGTCCGCGCCCGATTGCGCTGGCTCCCGTTCCGACGAAGAGCTGAGGCACCTTGACTGCGTTCAGGTAGCCGCGGATCGCGAGGTTGTGCTCGGTGCCGACGCTGTTGAAGATCGCGAAGACCTTGTCCTGCTGGACGAGCTCGCGGGTTCTGTCGACCGTCTTCGAGGGGTCGTAGCCGTCGTCGCGGTAGAGGTACTTGATCTTGCGCCCGTTCACTCCGCCGTGGGCGTTCACGTACTTGAAGTAGGCGTTGGCGCCCGGCCCGACGACCCCAAAGGACGAGGCGGGGCCGCTGAGCGGCACGGTGCCGCCGAGCAGGATCTCCGTCGAGGTGACTCCCGGTGTGCCGCCCGAGACGCCGCCCGCCGGAATGGCAAGCGCCAGGCAGGAAAGGACCGCTGCTGCGAGCCGCTTCATCGCGAGACGGGGCTCTGCAGGATGGGAATGATCACGCGGGCTGGCCCGAGCCTGACCCGCGCCGAGGCCGGCATGGGCAGGTTCAGGTAAAGCAGGTTGGCCGGGTTCTGCGCGAGCGAGCTCGAGGCGAGGTAGAGCCGGAAGCGCGAGCCGCGCGGGATCAGCGTCGCAACGTCGATCAGGCCGATCGTCAGCCGCCGCTTCCCGGAGAGGCCGGTCGTATTGACGCCGCCCTCGCTCACCACGATCTCGCCGCCGCGGGGCAGCCGCGCGGTCAGCACCGCCACCAGCCGCGACCAGCCGCCGGAGAGCTTTGCGGTCACCTGCACCTGGGGCGAGCCGAAGGTCTCGACCCGCGCCGTCAGCGGCCCGCTCGCGCGCAGCGCGCGCCCGGAGCCCGCAAGCGAGTCGAACCCGCCGAGCCGAACGGTGAGCTTTCGCGTCGCGGGCAGGGCCGAGTAGGTGCGGAGCTTTCCGCGCCATGGGCTCGGAGCGAGCGATACGGGCGCGAAGTCGGCCGGCGTGCCGATCAGGTAGCGGGTGAACCACTTCGAGCTCAGCGACGCCACCTCGGCGATGTCGGGCCCGGGAAAGGTCGAAGGTTCGTGGCCGAAGCCACCCACGTAGAGGCGCTTCGGGCCTTTCAGCAGCCGGTAGCCGGCCCGCGCCTGGGCGATGTCGAAGGCGAAGTCACGGCGGCCCTGGAACATGAAGACGGGTGTCTTCACCTTCCCCAGCTGTGAGCGACTCGAGCGCGCGTCGGCCCAGGCGCGGAGGGCGCCGAGGTTCGTGCTGGCGATGGCGTCTTGGCGGATCGCCTGCACCGAAGGGTCGAAGCGGTTCTGCGGGACGGAACTGAGGAAGTTGAAAACGGCGCCCGACTTGCTCAGGCGCTGTGGAGCGAGAGCGCTGAAAAGATCGGTCCAGGTCTGGACGGTCACGGCTGCCGCCCAGGGCACGCCATCGACGAGCGAGCGAAGGACGGCGCCGCCGCCGAGCGAGAGCCCCCACGCGCCGATGCGGCTGCGGTTGATCTCTGGCCGTGCGGCGAGCCAGTTGAAGACGGCCTTCACGTCGGCTATCTCGCGCGGCCCGTCGATCGAGACGAGGCCGCCCGATTCTCCATGGCCGCGGGCGTCGAGCGTGAGCACCGCGAAGGGGTCGGAGAAGGCCTGAGCCAGGAAGGCCAGATCCTGGCGCCTGCCGCCGAGGCCGTGGAAGACGATGATCGCGGGGTGACCGGCCGGGGGTGGCGCGGCGCTAGGCTCGTAGAGGGTGCCCGCGAGGTCGACGCCGTCGTCCATGCGTAGCGAGAGCTCCTGTTCCGTGTAGGCGGAGGCGCGGCCGGCTGCGACCAGCGCGAACAGACACGCGAAAACCACTGGAAAGACCCGGCCACCCAAGGACGGAAGCGTAGAGCAACCCCAGGGCTTTCTACAATCGGGCCGTGGACTCCAGGCCGGTCGGTGTCTTCGACTCGGGCGTGGGCGGCCTGACCGTCCTGCACGAGTGTCTCGTAACGATGCCTCACGAGGACTTCGTCTACCTAGGCGACCACGCGCGGCTGCCGTACGGGCCGCGCCCGCTCGAGGAGGTGAGCCGCTTCGCGCGGGAGATCGCCGCCTACCTCGAGGGTCAGGGCGTGAAGCTGCTGCTCGTCGCCTGCAACACAGCGACCTCCGCGGCGTTGCCGCAGCTCCAGGAGGAGCTGGCCGTGCCGGTCGTGGGCGTGATCACCCCCGAAGCTCACGCAGCGGTGCAGGCGACGCGCAATCGGCGGATTGGCCTGATGGCGACCGAGGCCACGGTTCAGGCGGGCCGGTACGCGCAGCTCGTGCGGGCGCTCGACGCGGGAGCAGAGCTCATCCCGGTGGCGTGCCCGCGGCTCGTCCCGCTGATCGAGAGCGACGAGCCGTTCGGAGCCGAGACGACCGAGGCCGTCCGTGAGTACGCGGCGGTGCTGAGGGCCTCCGAGGTGGACACGGTCATCCTCGGCTGCACGCACTACCCGCTGATCAGGCCCGTCTTCCAGCGGGTCTTCGGCCGTGGCGTCACGCTCGTCTTCTCCGCGGAGGAGACCGCGCGTGAGGTGTCCGAGACGCTCGCGCGCAAACGGATCGAGAACGGCGAGGGCCGCGAGGGTTCGTACCGCTTCCTGACCACCGGAGAGCCTGCGCTCTTCCGCGCTCTCGGCGAGCGCTTCCTACAGCTGCCGCTGGGCGAGGTCGAGCACGTCGCGGTCGCCGACCTCGAGGCGGCGCCCGCATGAGCCGTCACGACGCGCGCCGGGTCGACCAGCTGCGCCCGCTCGAGCTCGTGGTCGACTACCTCGAGCAGCCGCTCGGCTCGGTGCTCTACACGCAAGGGAAGACGCGCGTGTTGTGCACCGCCTCGCTGGACGAGCAGATCCCGCGCTGGCTGCGCGGCGCGGGCCGCGGCTGGCTGACGGCGGAGTACTCGCTCCTGCCGGCCTCGACCGGCGAGCGGACGCAGCGCGAAGCGAGCGCGGGCAAGCAGAAGGGGCGCACCGTCGAGATCCAGCGGCTGATCGGCCGGGCGCTGCGCGCCGTCACCGACCTGGAGGCGCTCGGCGAGCGCACCCTCTGGGTGGACTGCGACGTGCTCCAGGCCGACGGCGGCACCCGCTGTGCGGCGATCTCCGGCGCCTACGTCGCGGCCGCTCGCGCGCTCGGAAAGGCGGGGCTCTCTCGTGCGTTGACCGACTCCGTCGCGGCGGTGTCGATCGGCATCGTCGACGGTGAGCCTCTACTCGACCTCGACTACGAGGAGGACTCGGGCGCGGAGGTAGACGTCAACGTCGTCCGGACCGGCGCCGGACTACTCGTGGAGGTGCAGGCGACCGCGGAACGAGCGCCGTTCGGCCGAGACGATCTCGACGCCATGCTCGATCTCGCCGAATCCGGGATCAGCACGATTCGAGAGGCGCAGGAGGCCGCCCTCGATGCTGCTCCTTAGCGTCCCCTCGCTCAGCTGGGAGGAGACTCTGCTGCGGTTGGTGATCGCGGCGGTGCTCGGCGGTGCGGTCGGGCTAGAGCGTGAGCTGCGCGAGCGGGAGGCCGGCTTCCGGACGCACATGCTCGTCTCGGTCGGCTCGGCGCTGTTCACCATCGCCTCGGCATACGGTTTTCGCGAGTTCCTCACCTCGGGCGACAACGTCATCCGGGCCGACCCGACGAGGATCGCCGCCCAGATCGTGACCGGGATCGGCTTCCTCGGCGCCGGCGCGATCATCCGGCAGGGCCTGTCGGTACGCGGACTCACGACGGCAGCGACGCTCTGGGTGGTTGCGGCGATCGGCCTGACGAGCGGCGCGGGCTACTACTCGGCCGCCGTGATCACGACGCTGGTGGCGCTCATCTCGCTCTGGCCGCTGCGGATCGCGGCGCACCTCGTGATCACCCGCTTCCGGCCGGAGTCGGGTCGGTTGCTGGTTCAGCTACCTCTCGGCGAGAGCCCGGGGCCGCTGGTCACGGCCGTCGAGCAGCTCGGCGCCAGGCTGCACGCGCTCGAGATCAGCCAGGAAGCCGACCGCCGGAACGTGCTGCTCGATCTCGAGCTTACGAATGGGGCGGAGGCGACCCAGGTGGTCGCCAAGCTCGCGGACGTCGAGCACGTGCTGGGGGCCCGCTGGACCGACTGAACGTACGGCTCTGCTCGCAGAACCCGAACAAGCTGCGCGAGCTGGCCGCGCTCCTGCCGCACTGGGACCTCGAGCTGCTGGGCGCCGAGGGGTATCCGGAGGAGGGGAGCGACAGCTACTACGAGAACGCGCGCGGCAAGGCGCTTTTCGGCCGGGAGGTCGGGCCGGCCGAGGCCTGGATGCTCGGTGAGGACTCGGGGCTCGAGGTCGAGGCGCTGCGCGGAGCGCCCGGGATCCGCTCGGCCCGCTATGCGCCGGAGGGCGGGGAGGCAAACGCGAAGCTGCTCGGCGAGCTGCGCGGAGTCGAGGGGGAGGCGCGGCAGGCCCGCTACGTCTGCGAGCTCGTCCTCCTCGGCCCAAAGGAGCAAGAGCTCCGCGGGACGGGGATCTTCGAGGGGCGGATCGCCGAGGCGGCGCGCGGCACCGAGGGGTTCGGCTACGACCCGGTGTTCATCCCGGACGGCGAGGAGCAGACGGTGGCCGAGCTCGGCGACGACTGGAAGTCCCGCAACTCGCATCGAGCCAGAGCCGCCAGGGCTCTTCAAGCCGTGTCCCGGTGACAGTCACAGTGACTGTCACTGTTCAAGCCAGGCCAGGGGCTTCCTCGAGCTCCGCGGTGCGCCGGCGCTCCATCAGCCACCAGTTCACCTCGGCGCCGAAGACGATCGCGTTCGCCATCACGTAGAGCCAGACGAGCAGCAGCGCCGGCCCGCCGAACGCCTTCAGCGCAACCACGTTGTTCGAGAAGCGCACGTAGATCGGCAGCACCTGGAAGCTTGTCTCCAGCAGCACCGCGGCCACGACGGCGCCCGGGAGCACGTCGCGGAACGAGTGCTCGACGTTCGTCAGCAGGTAGTAGACCGCGACGAGGAAGACGAACACCGCGAGCAGCGAAACGCCGACGGAGAGCCCGTAGGCGACGTAGACGTTCTTCGCGAACCCGTCCGCGTAGCGCTTGAGCAGGTCGTAGCCGAACGACCCGATCAGCAACCCCACGAAGAGCGTCACGAGCGAGAGGAGCATCAGCCCCACCGCCAGCAGCTTCCCGCGCAGAAACGACCGGTTCGGCTTCCCGTAGACGATGTTGAACGCGGACTCGAGCACGCTGAAGAGGGAGAGGGACGTCCAGAGCAGCGCCGCGCCGCCGATGATCCCGAGCGCCGTCGCGTGCTTCTGGATCTCGCGAACCGTGTGGACAATGCTCGAGATCGAGCTGCCCGGGAACGCGCGCTTCAATTCGGTGACCAGGTAGCTCGATTCGTCGGGCCGCCCGGCCAGAGACAGGAGTGAGATCGTCAGGAAGAGCAGCGGCACGAACGAGAGCAGCGCGAAGTAGGCGATCATCGCGGCCAAGTGCGGTCCGCGGTCCTCGTAGAACTTCCCAATCGCCTTGGGCATGCGGAGCATGAGCCGGAGTATGGGCTGTGTTAGCGTCAGAGACGTGGCACAGACAGCCCAAGCACTGGCCGACCTGACCGAGATCTCGAGCCAGATCCAAAGCGCAGTCGCGTTCGACCGCGAGGGAACCGTCGTAGCCTCGACGGTGGACGACGAGCAGGCCGGTCGGCTTGCCTCGATCGCCCTCGAGTTGCTCAAGACGGCCGAGGAGCACGGCGCCGCCGGCAAGGAGCTCGCGCAGCTCGACGTCGCCCTTCAGGACGGCAGCGTCTTCGTCGTCCGCGACGGCGACCGCCTGATCGTCGCGACGACGACTCCGGAGCCGACAGCCGGCCTCGTGTTCTACGACCTCAAGAGCGCGCTGCGCGGCCTGGCCGAGCCGGAGACGCCAAAGCCGAAACCGAGGCGGACGCCCGCCAAGCGCGCAGCTCCGAGAAAGAAGAAGGATGCGGGGTCGTAACTTTCTAACCGGGTTCCTGCTCGCCGCCGGCTCGGCCGTGGGCACCGTCCTTTACCGCCGACGCGCCGCGCGGCGGCGGGAGCGCGTCCAGCTCTACTTCGGTGACGGCTCGATGATCTCGCTGACCGAGGGCTCACCCGAAGCGGAGCGCTTGCTCGGTCACGCGCGCAAGCTGCTCGCGGCCGCGCGCTCCTAGTGGAACGCGAGGAGCTCGGCGCCGCCCTGCGCGAGCACGCCTACCTCGAAGGTGACTTCGTTCTGCGCTCGGGGCGACGGTCGCGCTACTACCTCGACAAGTACCGCTTCGAGACGCGGCCGGACCTGCTGGGCCCGCTCGGCGAGCTGCTCGCCGAGGCCGTGCGCGAGTTCGAGCCTGAAGCCTCGCGCCTCGCCGGGCCGGAGCTCGGAGCGGTCGCCCTCGCCACGGCGGCCTCGCTCTCGGCCGGCCTACCCTTCCTGATCGTGCGCAAGGAGCCCAAGGAATACGGCACCGCCAACCGGCTCGAGGGCGTGTCCGAGGAAGGCGAGCTCGTCTGCCTCATCGAGGACGTCGTCACCTCCGGTGGCGCTGCGGTCGAGGCGATCGAGGCGCTAAGGCAGGCGGGGTTGCGCGTCGGGACGGCCGTGTGCGTGGTGGACAGGGAAGAGGGCGGCGCCGACGAACTAGCCCGGGTGGGAGTGCGGTTGCGGCCGCTGTTCCGAGCGTCCGAGTTGCTCTCCGAGGTAAAAAGTGCAGCAAAACCGCATGGTTGAGCGGAAAGCGTATCCCTGTTAGGGTTTTTGACCCGGGTCACAACCCAAAAGCAACCGGGAGGAGAGGAGCGATTGTGACGAAGCAAGAGTTCGTTGATCGCGTAGCTCAGAGGTCGAACATGTCGAGGCGTGAGGCCTCCGACGCGGTCGACGCAGTGCTCGATTCGATCACCGAGACGTTGCGCCAGCACGGCGAGGTGAACTTCACCGGCTTCGGGAAGTTCTCGACGCAGCACCGCAAGGAGCGGCAGGGCGTCAACCCGCGCAACCCGAGCCAGAAGGTGACGATCCCGGCTGCGACCGTGCCGAAGTTCTCGGCCGGCAGCACGCTGAAGCAGGCCGTGAAAGGCGGCGGCGGAGGCGGCGGCGGCAACGGCGGTGGCGGCGGAGGAGGCTTCTAGCCGCGAGCCCTTTCAAGGTTTGAGCCAGAGGGCCGTGCGAGCGGCCCTCTGGCGTTGTTGGGGGCCGAATCCATCGCTAGCCTCTCTCGCGTGAGCGCTGAGCCGGCCCTCGCTTCGACTGCGCTGTTTCCCGACCGGCTGGCGGAGGCGGTCGAGCGGAAGCGCTCCCAGCTCGTCGTCGGGCTCGATCCGCGCGCCGACCTGCTTCCGGTCGAGCTGGCTGGAGACGCGCACGTCTCGCGACCTGCGGCGGCCGATGCGTGCGCGCGCTTCTGCTGCGGGATCGTGGACGCCGTCGCGCCGCACGTCGTCGGCGTCAAGCCGCAGCTCGCGTTCTTCGAGGTGCTCGGCGCCGACGGCATTCGGGCTTTCGAGGACGTCTGCGCCTACGCGCGCTCGGCCGGGCTGATCGTGCTGGCCGACGGCAAGCGTGCCGACATCGGCTCGACCTCGCGCGCGTACGCCTCCGCCTACCTCGAGCCTCACGGCGAGCGCTCGGCGCTCGCGGATGCGCTGACCGTCAACCCGTATTTGGGGCGGGACTCGCTCGAGCCGTTCCTCGCCGCGTGCAGGCGGGGCGGCGCCGGCATCTTCTGCATAGTCAAGACCTCCAACGAGGGCGGCGCCGACGTTCAGGACCTCGTCCTCTCCGACGGCCGGCCGCTCTGGCAGCACGTGGCGCGGCTCGTCCACGAGCTCGGCGAGGAGCTGGTCGGCAAGCGTGGCCTCTCGAGCGTCGGCGCCGTCGTGGGCGCGACCCATCCCCGCGCCGTCGGAGAGGCGCGGCGACTGCTGCCGAAGTCGATCCTGCTCCTACCCGGAGTCGGCGCGCAGGGAGCCACCCCGGCCGACATCGCCCGAGCATTCACGAGCGGCCCGGCAAGCGCGCTGGTCAACGCCTCCCGCAGCGTCATCTACGCCTTCCGCAACGGCCAGGAGGACTGGCGAACGGCGGCGGCCCTGGAGGCGGCGAGGCTGCGCCGCGAGGTCTGGGCCGTCTCGGGCTGGTAAAGCCTTGGCGCGGGGCTGGCGGGGGGAGGTCAAGCGCTACGGCGCGCCGGCGGCGTTTCTCGCCGCAGTGACGATCGCGGTGCTGCTCGTGCGTTCCGCGCTGCAGACGAACGCCTCGCCGGGCACGACCTCGATCGCGACCACCCAGTCCACGCCTAGCACGAATAGAGCGACCACGACGACGATCGCCAAGCAGAAGCAGTTCTACCGCC
>Ga0126306_10000034_pt1 | contig 36536 bp, 40 predicted proteins | sample Plot27_FD_92592 | JGI IMG/M metagenome (GOLD analysis project Ga0126306, IMG submission 92592) | Serpentine soil microbial communities from UC McLaughlin Reserve, CA, USA - Plot27 | ecosystem: Environmental > Terrestrial > Soil > Grasslands | place: USA: UC McLaughlin Reserve, Lake County... | reverse complement strand
TGCGTCTCGGCGACCAGCCCGGCGCGCAGCGGCAGCAGCGAGTACGAGCGGTCGGGCCAGCCGTCAGGCCAGCGCACCGGCGGCAGCCCGCGCGCGGCCGCGCGCTCCTCGATCTCCCGCATCCCGGCCTCGCGACCCGGCCGCAGCGACCACGGCACCTTGCCGATCTGCCGGATCAGCGCGCCGAACGCGATCGGCCGCCACCTGGCCTGCGGCAGCACCGCGCCGATCCGCATCGCCGCGAGGTAGGCGTGCGGCGAGCTGTAGTCGAAGTAGAAGACAGGCGGCGCGGGCAAGCGCCGCGAACGTACCGGAGAAGATTGAGGCCCGGCTCGGATCTCTGGCGTCGATCGGCGCGTGGTCCGCTAGCGGACCACGGATCCCGGGTAGGGACCTGCCCGATGCTGATCGGGCTGCACTGCTCGCACGAGCAGATCCCACCGAGCCGGCTGCTCGCGCACGCGGTCGAGGCGGAGGCCGCCGGATTCCGCGCGGCGATGTCGTCCGACCACTTCTCGCCCTGGAGCGAGCGCCAGGGCGAATCTGGCTTCGCGTGGTCGTTCCTCGGCGCCGCGATGCACGCGACGTCGCTGCCGTGGGGCGTCGTCAACGCGCCGGGACAGCGCTACCACCCGGCGATCGTCGCCCAGGCCGCGGCAACCTTGAGCGACCTGTTCCCCGACCGCCTGTGGGTCGCGCTCGGGACCGGGGAGGCGTCGAACGAGCACATCACCGGCGCTGCGTGGCCGGCCAAGCGCGTGCGCGTCGCGCGGCTGCGGGAGTGCGTCGACGTGATGCGCGCGCTGTTCGCCGGCGAAGTGGTCGACCACGACGGGCTCGTGCGCGTCGACCGCGCGCGGCTATGGACGCTGCCGGCGCGGCCGCCCGAGCTGATCGGGGCGGCCGTCACGCCCGAGACCGCGCGCTGGTGCGGCGCCTGGGCCGACGGGCTGGTCACGATCCACCAGCCGCGGGCGACGCTCGAGCGGGTCGTCGCGGCGTTCCGCGAGGGCGGCGGCGAAGGCAAGCCCGTGCGGCTGCAGGTCCACCTTTCGTGGGCGCCGACCGACGACGAGGCGCTGCGGATCGCACACGACCAGTGGCGCACGAACGTGTTCGCTCCGCCGCTGTGCTGGGACCTCGCGACGGTCGAGCAGTTCGACGAGGCGGCCAAGCACGTCCGCCCCGAGGACGTGCGCGCGAGCGTGCTCGTGTCGTCCGACCCGCAGCGGCACGTCGCCTGGCTGCGGGAGCTCGAGCCGCTCGCGTTCAACCAGGTCGTGCTGCACCACGTCGGCAAGGACCTGCGCCCGTTCATCGACGCGTTCGGCGAGCACGTGCTGCCGGAGCTGGCGGCATGAGCCGCAAGGCGACCGGCGACGTCTGGTGGAAGAACGCGGTCGTCTACTGCCTCGACGTCGAGACGTTCCTCGACGCCGACGGCGACGGCTGCGGCGACCTGGTCGGCCTGTCCGAGCGCATCGACTACCTGGCGGGCATGGGCGTCAGCTGCATCTGGCTGATGCCGTTCTACCCCTCGCGCCAGCGCGACGACGGCTACGACATCACCGACTTCTACGGGATCGACCCGCGGCTCGGCACGCACGGCGACCTCGTCGAGCTCGTCCGCACCGCCCGCGACCGCGGCATCCGCGTGATCGCCGACCTCGTCCCGAACCACACGTCCGACACGCATCCGTGGTTCCAGGCCGCGCGCGAGGGCCGCGACAACCCGTACCACGACTTCTACGTCTGGGCCGACGAGAAGCCGGAGGAGAAGCCGGGCGACGTCGTCTTCCCCGACCAGGAGGACTCCAACTGGGCCTACGACCGCAAGGCCAGGCGCTGGTACCTGCACCGCTTCTACTCCCATCAGCCCGACCTCAACGTCGCGAACCCGGAGGTGCGCGACGAGCTCGCGCAGATCGCCGGCTTCTGGCTCGAGCAGGGTCTGAGCGGCTTCCGGCTCGACGCGGTCCCGTTCCTGATCGAGCCGACCGGGATGCCGGAGGGCGCGATCCCGGACCCGCACGAGCTGCTGCGCGACGTGCGCCGCTTCATGGGCCGGCGCAGCGGCGAGTCGATCCTGCTCGGCGAGGTCAACCTGCCGCCCGCCGACGCGGCCGCGTTCTTCGGCGAGCGCGGCGGCGAGCAGCTCGACATGCTGTTCTCGTTCACCGTCAACCAGGCGATGTACCTCGCGCTCGCGCGCGAGGACGCGCGGCCGCTGGCGGCCGCGCTGCAGGCGCTGCCCCCGATCCCGCAGGACTGCCAGTGGGCGCACTTCGTCCGCAACCACGACGAGCTGACGCTCGACAAGCTGTCGGAGGAGGAGCGCCAGGAGGTCTTCGCCGCGTTCGGCCCGGCGCCCGACATGCAGATGTACGGGCGCGGGCTGCGCCGCCGGCTGCCGGGCATGCTCGGCGGCGATGAGCGGCGGATGCGGCTCGTCTACTCGCTGATGTTCTCGCTCCCCGGCACTCCGGTGCTGTTCTACGGCGAGGAGATCGGGATGGCCGAGAACCTCGCGATCGAGGGCCGCTACGCCGTGCGCTCGCCGATGCAGTGGTCGGACGAGCCGGGCGCGGGCTTCACGACCGGCGACGTGCCGTGCCGGCCGCTGCCGGACGACGGCCCGTTCGGCTACGCGGAGGTCAACGTGGCGCGCCAGCGGCGCGAGCCCGGCTCGCTGCTGAACTGGATGGAGCGGCTGATCCGCCGCCGCCGCGAGTGCCCGGAGCTCGGCTGGGGCGAGTGGGAGCTGCTCGCGCAGGACGACCCTGCCGTGTTCGCTCACCGCGCCGACTGGGACGAGTCGACGATCGTCGCTGTGCACAACCTCGGCAGCCGCGCCGCGCAGGCGCGCATCGCGCTCGGCGCCGACGGCCTGCTGGTCGACCTGTTCGGCGCCGACGACGTCGCGCTCGACGGCGAGTTCACGCTTGCGATCGAGCCCTACGGCCAGCGCTGGTTCCGCCTGCGCCGCCCGGGCCAGCGCGTCGCGCCCTAGTGGGCGACCTGATGCCTTAGCCGATCGCACAGCTCGGCGAAGCGGCGCGTCTCGTAGGTCACGAGCGCGGCGAGGACCGCGGCCAGGATGCCCAGCGTCGCGAGCGACGGCAGCTCGACGGCGAGCGGCAGCAGCGCGACCAGCACCGCCGCGGTGACGATCCGCTGCACGCTCAGCCGGTGGATGTTGCGCCAGCGGAACGCGACGTGCGCGAGCAGCTAGACCGCGGTCCCACCGAGCAGCGCGACCGCCGGGACCAGCTTGAGCGGATCCTCGACATGCTCCAGCGTCTTCTTCACCGCGAGCGCGACGAGCACGATGCCGGCATCATCGGGAAGTGCAGCAGCGAGAACGAGTCGCGCGCGATCCCGCGCTCCCTGCCGGGCGTCGCCTTGCTGAGCCGGCGCTCGGCCACCAGCGCGACGATGTCGAAGTACAGCCACCACAGCGCGGCCGCGACGGCGGTGCCGACGCACGCGGCGACGACGATCCCCGCGTCGACCCCGTGGTCCGCGCCAACGCCGATCGCGACGATCGACTCGCCCAGCGCGATGATCACGATCAGCCGTGGCGCTCGGCGAAGTGGCCCGGGATCAGCTTCCAGCCGTCCTGGCCCATCACGGGCCGTCCATGTCGAGCGCCAGCGCGAGCGCCCACAGCCCGCCCTGGAGCGTGCCGTCGGCGAACGAGGCCGCGACCAGCAGCCCGACGCCGAGCGCGGTGCTGCCGGCGAGCCCGTCGTCGACCTGCGCAGGTCGGGGTCGTCGCGGCTGGCGAGGACGAACAGCGCGATGTGCGCGGCGCGCACGACCCCGTAGGCGCACGCGAACAGCAGGACGTCGAGCCGGCGCCCGACGCGCGGGCGCGAGAACGACGCGCGCGGACCGATGCCGGCGCGGAGCACGAGCACCGCGCGCTGTCGCGACGGGAGGCCTCCGAGGCAGCCCGCGAGCCGGCGCACCATTCGGCGCATGCGGCGCTCGACCGCGGCGCGCTCCGCGCGCTGGGTGCGCCCACCGGGGCCGGGGCCGGGCGCCGTTCCCGCGGATCGGCGCGGCGCGGCGGCGCGCGTCGACTGGCTCGAGCCGGCCGGCGCGGCCGCGGTCGACAACGCCGGCGCCCCGGACGGCGCCGGACTCGACGCGGTGTCGCGCGAGGGCGCCGGCGCGCTCGGGACCGCTGGCGCCTCAGGGACGGCGGGCGCCTGCGGGACGGAGGGCACCGGCGGCAGCTGCGGCGCCGGGGCGGACGGAACCTCAGGCGCCGGCACGTCGGGAACCGGCAGGTCCGGCACCGGCAGCTCGGGAACGTCGACCGGCGGGAGTTGCGCTCCCGCCGTTTGCACGACCGACACTCCAGTGACCTGCGCGCCGACCGCCAGCGCGCAGAGCCAGACGGCTCGCCTCATCTACGCTTCCCTTCCGCTGACGGCTTACCGCCTGCGGACACTCCGCAACCTGTCTTTCAGCTCATGCCGACGCTTTCGCCGCGCGCGGGTCCGGCAGCGGCGTCAGCTTCTGCTCGAGCTCGCCGCGCAGCCGCTCGAACTTCGGCGGCAGCGACAGCCGCTCCCCCAGGTGCTGCGGGTCCTCGTCGGCGCCGAAGCCGGGGCCGATCGTGGCGAGCTCGAACAGCACGCCGCTCGGCTCGCGGAAGTAGATCGAGCGGAAGTAGAAGCGGTCGATCACCGGGGTCGCGCGCGCGCCGGCGCGCGCGACGCGCTCCTGCCAGGCGTCGTGCTCGTCGAGCCGCGTCGCGAACGCGACGTGGTGGACGGTGCCGGCGCCGGGGACCGGCCTCGCGTCGGGCGCGGCGTCGTAGACGTAGCGGCCGCCGCGCCGGTCGCCGCGAACCTCCCAGCCGCCGTCCTCCCCGCCCGTGAAGCCGAGCGTCTCGCGCAGGAGCGCTGCACTGCGCTCCGGGTCGGCCGCGTACGCGCGGACGCCGTCGAAGCCCTGCAGCGCGTGCTCGCGCGGGATGTCGGGCGCGTCGGCGATCAGCGGCGCGTCGGCGACGGTCGAGACGACGAGCTCGTGCGCGAGCCCCTCGGGGTCGGCGAAGCGCAGCGCGCCGGCGCTGCGTTCGGCGGCGACGCCGTGCGCTGCGAGCCGCTGCTCCCAGAACGCGAGCGCCTCCTCGGAGGCGACGCGCCAGACGACGCGGTGCACCATGCCGGCGCCCGCGCGGCCGCGGCGCGCGCCCGGGTACTCGAAGAACGTCAGGTCCGAGCCGGGCGAGCCGTGCTCGTCGGCGTAGAAGAGGTGGTAGACGGTCGGGTCGTCCTGGTTGACGGTCTTCTTGACCATCCGCAGGCCGAGCACCCCGACGTAGAACTCGACGTTGGCCGGCGCGTCGCCGGTGACCGCGGTGATGTGGTGGATCCCTTCGAGCTTCATCGTCGTGCTCCGCCGTAGTAGTTGTGTGTGCAACTACCGTACCATTCACTGCCATGGAGATCAAGCGGCTCGCCGACGCCTACCGGGCGACCGGCGCGGACGGCGTGCTCGGGGATCCCGCTGCGGCCCATGGCGTGCCGTTCGAGGGCTACTTCTGGCGCATCGTCGACCCCCGCAGCGATGCCGTCGTGGTCGCCCTATGCGCCGTCTGCCGCGGCCCGGACGGTTCCTGGGGCCTCAGCACGCTCGCCTCGCATCCCGGCGGCTTCTCGAGGACGGCGATCACGCGCACGGCGTCCGCCGACCCGGCGGGGTTCGGCGTGCGGGCCGAGGATGCGCTGCGCGGCGATGCGTCGCAACTCTCGGTCGACATGGGACCGGACGCCCGGCTGGACGTCTCCCTGCACGGTGCGATCGCCTGGCCGCGGCGGGCGTTCGGCGCGCTGGGACTCGCGCACGCGCTCCCGTGGCTGCCGCAGTACTGGCATCCGGTGGTCCTGTCGGCCGCCGTCAGCGGTCAAGTGCGTGCCGGCGACATAGCGCTCGACCTGACCGGTGCGACGGCGTACGCCGAGAAGAACTGGGGCCGCGGCTTTCCCGGGCGCTGGTGGTGGGGGCACGCCGCGGCGTTCGACGACGACGTGTCGGTCTCGTTCGCCGGCGGCAGCATCCCGCTGCTGGGCGGCGAGGTCGCCCCGACCGCCGTGGTCGTGCGGCTCGGCCGGCGGGTGCTCGCGTTCGCGCCGCCCGTCTCGCGCACGCTCGCGTGCGCCGGCCCCGGCGCCTGGCGCTTGCGCACGCGCGGACGCGGGTTCTGCGTCGAGATCGCCGGCGACGCCGCCGGCGCGCGCCCGCACGAGCTGCTCGTGCCGGTCGCGGGCGAGCGGCGCGGCGAGCCCCGGTCGCGCCAGCTGCTCGCCGGCCGCCTGAAGCTGCGCGTCCGGCGCGGCGAGCGGCTCCTGTACGCGGGCGAGTCGTCGCTTGCCGGGCTCGAGCTCGGCCTGCCACTCAGCCCGCAGCCCGGCGCGCCGCCAGCGTGAGCGGCTCGGCGGCCACGAGCGGCTCGAAGCGGCCGATCACCGCCCACAGCGCCTTCAGCCGTACCGCGGAGACGCGATCGACCGCTTCCACGCGCGCCTCGCTGCACAGCTCCGCGCGGCCGTCGCCGGCCGCGACGACCCAGTGCGCGAACAGCACCCGCACCGTGCCCGGCTCGTTCCACGTGCGGAACTGCTCCGCGCCGGCGAGCGCGGGGTAGTCGCGATGCAGCGTCCAGATCCGTCCGCAGAGACCGGACACGAGGTGGCTCTCGCCCTCGTCGAGGATCGTGAACGGGTACGAGCGGAAGAGCCGGTCATAGGTCTGCCCCGGCGGCGTGCCCGGGATCCGCCAGCGGACGAGGCGGCCGAGCCGCCTCGTGTCGGCGAGCCGGATCTGCCGCGCGGCGCGCCACAGCGCCTCCGGCGGCGCGGCGGCGGTCCGGCGATGGCGCGTGCGGACGGTCGCGCGGGGCAGCAGGGCGTCGAGGTCCGGAACGAGCACGACCCCTAGAGTTACCGGCGGGTGCGGCTGCTGCAGCACAAGACGGAGGCGTACTGGTTCTACCGCGTCCTCTCGCTGGTCTATGACCGCTGGGTGAACCCGCTGTTCTGGACGCCGGCGATGCGCGCGACCGCGCTCGGCGTGGCCGCGCTCGACGATCGGTCGCTGGCGACGCTCGACGTGGGCGCCGGCACGGGCTTCACGACCGAGGGCATCGTCGAGCGCGTCGATCCGGAGTGCGTGACGATGCTCGACCAGAGCCCGCACCAGCTGGCGCGAGCCAGGGCGAAGCCGCAGCTCGCCGGGTGCGCCAAGCTGATCGGCGACGCCGAGGACCTGCCGTTCGCGACCGACCGCTTCGACCGCTACGTGTCGGCCGGCAGCATCGAGTACTGGCCCGACCCCCAGCGCGCCGTCGCCGAGGCTTACCGGGTGCTGCGCGCGGGCGGGCGCGCGCTGATCGCCGGCCCGGTCCTGCCCGCGCACCCGCTGCTGCGGCGGCTGGCCGACGCCTGGATGCTGTTCCCGACGGAACGGCAGTACCGCGACTGGTTGCTGCGCGCCGGCTTCGCGGACATGCAGGTCGTGACGCTCGCGCCGCCGTGGTACAGGAGCCGGCGCGGTCCGTACGCCGTCGCCGTGAACGGCACGAAGCCGGCGCCCGGCGCCTCGCCGCTCGTGCTGCCGCCGCCGTCCGAGCGCGTGTTGGCGCCGATGGGCCCGGCCGGCCGTCTGCGGGCGTCGCTGCGCTTCGCCGCCGGCTCGCTCGCGGGAGCGCTGTTCGTGCCGCTCGCCGCGGCGCTGGCGCTGCGCCGGCGGCTGCAGGAGCGGCGCGCGCGGTGACCTCCCGGGCGGCACGGGTCCACGCGCGCGCCGTGCCGGCGCCGCTCGCGCTGTGGCGCTTCACGCGCCCTCACACGGTGATCGGCACGGCGGCCAGCATCGTCGGCCTGTATGTCATCTGCGTCGACGCGCTGCCGGGCGTCGCGCTCGCGGACGGGATCGCCGACCTTGCCTGGACGCTGCTCGCCGGCTTCTGCGTGAACGTCTACATCGTCGGCGTCAACCAGCTCGAGGACGTCGAGATCGATCGCATCAACAAGCCGTTCCTGCCGCTCGCCGCCGGCGAGCTGACCGCGGCCACGGCGCGCCGCGCGGTGGCGCTGTGCGCGATCGTGCCCGTCGTCCTCGCGCTGTCGCAGGGCGCCGTCGAGACCGTCGCGGTGGTCGCCGGGCTCGCCGTCGGCACGGCCTACTCGACGCCGCCGCTGCGCCTGAAGCGTTATCCCGCGCTCGCCGGCCTGAGCATCACGGTGGTGCGATCGGTCGTCGTGAACCTCGGCGTCGCGCTTCACTTCAGCCAGTCGCTCGGCGACGGGGCGTGGCTCGTGCCCGAGGCGGTCTGGGCGCTGACGCTGTTCGTGCTGCCGTTCTCGTTCGCGATCGCGATCCTCAAGGACGTCCCGGACGCGAAGGGCGACCGCCGGTTCCGGATCGCGACGTTCACGCTGCGGCTCGGCGGTCGCCGGGTCCTGCAGATCGGGCTCGCCGCCCTCACGACGGCGTACCTCGGCATGGCGATCGCGGGACCGCTGCTGCTCGACGGCTGCCAGCCGGCGGTGCTCGCGGGGACCCACCTCGCCGCGCTGGCGCTGCTGTGGCGAGCCGCGGCGGCGACCGACGCGCACGACCCGGCGTCGTTCACCCGCTTCTACATGCGCGTCTGGAAGCTGTTCTTCCTCGAGTACGCGCTCGTGCCGCTCGCGGCCGTGCTCGGCTGAGCGCTGAGGGCGCGGCGCAATCGCATCGTTGCTGAACCGGCAGCTTCACCCTTGGCGGGTGATGTGTGGTCGCTCGCCGGGCGGTAGGTTCGCGGCCATGCCGGGATGGCCGTGGGAGCCGGCGTCTGGAGGCGTGCGCCGTCGTCGCTGGCATGTCGCCTTCGGGTGCGCGATCGCCGGCGCCGCAGCGCCGGCGTCGGGCCAACTGCCGCGGTCCAGCACTCCGCTGCCCGGCAGCTCGTTCCAGGGCGCCGACGGGAACCAGGACGACGAAGGCGGCTTCGTCGACTGGCAAGCTCTGGAGGCGGCCGGCAGCGTCCATCACAATCCCGACGCGAACGATTCGGACACGAGCTTCACCGGCGGCAGCGCGGAGACGGAGCCCGGCCTCTGGGATCTGACGACCGCCGCGGGCGGCGTCACTCCGAACAAGGACAATATCCGCGATGCGTGGTCGGCCGTCGACCAGCCGGCGGCCGACACGTTCCTCTACCTCGGCTTCACACGAGAGGCAGCCACCGGCAACACGTTCCTCACCTTCGAGCTCAACCGTGACACGCGCGTGGACTTCCGCGGGACCCGCGTCAGCCGGCTGCGGATCCTCGTCAACGGACGCGTACAGCGGCAGCTAACGCTGCGAGCGCTTCAGCGCCGAGTCCGTCCGCGGGTGACGCTCCGACCGGGACGCTACCGCGTCGTGTGCGTCACGTTCCAGCGCGGCTCGGGCAGCCCACCGGTCACGCTGTCGCGGATCGTCACGATCTGCGGTCGACCCGCCCTACCCCGCTTCACCGGGTGAGCCGGTGCCGTCGCGGTGGCCGATCGCCGTGTCCTGTGCTGCGGCGCAGGCGTTAGCAGTCGCCGGCCCAGCTGCGGCGTCCGAGCCGCTGCGCGCGCCGACGGCGACGACGCCGCTCGGCAACGAGCGGCTGTCGGACGAACGCACGCTCAGCCGCTAGGCCCATCCGGTGCGCCGGTCCGCGATCCGCTACGGGCCCGCGAGCCGCAGCCGACTCGTGAGCCGCCTCCGCTTGCACACCGAGGACGGCTACCCGGAGGTATACCTCGCGCTCCGCAGTCGCCGGACGACCGGCGGGCGCGTCTGGGTCCAGGTGCGTATCCCCGCCCGGCCAAGCGGTCAGACGGGCTGGGTGCGCCGAGCCGCGCTCGGCTCGCTCCACGCGGTCACCGGCGCGCTCGTGATCGACAGGCGCCGGTCACGGGCCACGCTGCGCCGGTCCGGGCGGCGCGTCTGGCGGGCGCGGATCGGGCACGGCGCTCCAGGAACTCCGACGCCGGTCGGGCACTTCTACATCCGCGAGAAGCTCCGCAACACCGGCGGTAGCCCGATCTACGGGCCCTGGGCGTTCGGCACTAGCGCCTACTCCGCACTCTCGGACTGGCCGGGTGGCGGCGTGGTGGGGATCCACGGGACGAACGAGCCCTGGCTGATCCCGGGCCGGCCGTCGCACGGCTGTGTCCGGCTCCGCAATCGGGCGATTGTCCGGCTCGCCGTCCTGCTTCCGGTCGGGACCCCGGTGCGCATCCGTTGATTCCCTGATCGAAGCGCCGTCCGCGGCGGTCGTCAAGATGAATGCGTGTGCTGACTGCGACGCCGCCGCGACGATGACTGAGTTGATCCTGTTCCATCACGCCCACGGCCTGACCGACGGCGTCCGGGCGTTCGCCGCTGAGCTCCGGGCTGCGGGACACGTCGTTCACGCTCCGGATCTCTATGACGGCACTACCTTCGCCGAGCTCGCCGACGGCGTTGGCTACGCCGAGCAGGTCGGCTTCGACACGATCATCGAGCGCGGTCGACTTGCCGCCGACGGGATACCGAACGACATCGTCTACGCCGGCTTCTCGCTCGGGGTGCTGCCGGCGCAGATGCTGGCCCAGACGCGCCCGGGCGCCAAGGGAGCGTTGCTGGTCCACTCCTGTGTCCCTCCCGCCGAGTTCGACGGCCCCTGGCCGCAGGGCGTCCCGCTCCAGATCCACATGATGGACGCCGACGAGTGGGCCTTGCCGCCGAACGAAGACCTCGAGGTCGCCCGCGAGCTCGACGAGTCGGTAGAGAGCGCGGAGCTGTTCGTGTACCCCGGCGATCGACACCTGTTCGCCGACAGCAGCCTGCCCGACTACGACGAAAGCGCCGCGAGACTGCTCAAGGAACGGGTGCTCCGCTTCCTCGACGACGTCGGGTAGCGGACCGGCGGGATGTGCTTCTCGGAAGTGCCGCTCGTGCGCGGCGGCTACCCGTTCGCGCGCTACCCGGTGGTGCCGGGCCATGAGGTGACCGGCACCGTCGAGGCGGTCGGCCCGAACGTCGCCTGGCCGGACGTGGGCGCGGTCGTCGGCGCGCAGTTCCTGTACTCGTCGTGCGGGCACTGCGACTAATGCGTCCGCGGCGACCAGATCTTGTGCGCCGGCAAGCGGATCACCGGCATCAGCGCCGACGGCGGCTACGCGGAGTACCTGATCGCCCAGGCGGCGTTCGTCACGCCGCTTCCGGACGGCATCGACCCGATCCGCGCGGCGCCGCTGATGTGCGCGGGCATCACCGCGTTCAACGGGCTGCGCCAAGCGGGCGCCCGAGCGGGCTCGCGGGTCGCGGTCCTCGGCTTGGGCGGCGTGGGCGGGATGGCCGTTCGCCGTCGCCATGGGCGCGCGCGTGGCCGTCGTCGCACGGTCGGCCAGCACCCGAGAGGACGCCGAGCGACTCGGCGCCGAGCTGTTCGTCGCCGCCGCAGACGACGACGTGGCCGCCGCGTTGAAGGCGTGGGACGGCGGCGCCGAGGTCATCGTCAACACGACGCCGACGAACGAGGCGCCGCAGTCGGCGCTCGGCGGCATCGCGCCCACATGAGCACGATCCTCGTCACCGGGGCCGCCACCGGATTCGGCAACGTCATCGCGCGCACGCTCGGCCACGCCGGCCACACCGTCTACGCGAGCATGCGCAACACGCAGTCGCGCAACGCGCCGCGGGTCGAGGAGATCCGCGCCTACGCCGCCGAGCACGACGTCGACCTGCGAACCGTCGAGCTGGACGTGCAGTCGCAGGAGTCATGCGACGCGGCCATCGCGGCGGTGCTGTCCGAGCAGGCCGCGCTCGACGTGGCGGTCCACAACGCCGGCCACCTCGCGGTCGGCCCGACCGAGGCGATCACGCCCGAGGAGATCGCTCGCGTGTTCGACATCAACGCGCTCGGCGCGCAGCGCGTCAACCGCGCGGTGCTCCCGCACATGCGCGAGGCGCGCGCAGGGCTGCTGCTGTGGGTCGGCAGCACGACGTCGCAGGTTCCGCCGCCGTTCCTCGGCCCGTACGTCGCGGCGAAGGCCGCCATGGACGGCCTGGCCGCGGTCACGGCCTACGAGGTCGCCCCGTTCGGGATCGAGACGGCGACGGTCGTGCCCGGCGCGTTCACGTCGGGCACCGAGCACTTCGCCGACGCCGGGCATCCAGCGGACAGCGAGATCGTCGCGGGCTACGCCCCGATCGCTGGGCTGCTCGACCAGATCCAGCAGCGGCTCGAGGCGCTCACGCCCCCGGACGCGGACGTGCAGGCCGTCGCGGACGAGATCGCCCGCGTGGTCGACCTCCCGGTGGGCGAGCGCCCCATGAGCACCGTGGTCGACCCCGATCGACGACGGCGCCGGCGCCGTGATCGACGTCATGGTCGAGCGCCGGACCGACCTCATGGGGCGCCGGGGGCGCGAGCAGATGCTGCATCCCGCCGCAGCGGGTTCAGCCGCGCGCTGATGCGGCGACCGGGCTGCCGCACACCCGGGCCACCTCGACGAACTCGAGCACGAGCGGGTTCTCGCGCTCGGCGCTCCAGGCGATCGACACCTCGGTCGGCGGCATGTCGCCGATCGGAACGGCGACGACCCCGGGCTGCAGCGGGATCCCCGCTGCAGCGGACTCCGGCAGGAAGCGGATCGCGCGCGCGGCCGCGACGACCTCGAGCTTCTCCTCGAGACACGTCACGACAGGGCCCGGCCGCGCCGCCCGGCCGTCGGGCCGCGGATCGAAGTTGTGAAACGCCTCTCACGCGGCGCTCGCGCCATGGTGGAGGACGACCGGATCGTCGCCGAGCTCCTCGATGCTGACCCCGGCGCGACCGGCGAGCGGATGGTCGGCCGCGAGGATCGCGAACCGCGACTCCGTGCGCAGCGGCTCGAGCCGGAGGCCTGGTCATCGATCGGGAGATGGACGAGAGCCAGGTCGACGCTGCCGTCGAGCACCCTGCGCGTCTGGTCGTGCCAGTAGATGCGGTGCACGTCGACCGCCACGTCGGGGTGCGACCCGCGAACATGCGCATGGCCGGCGCGAGCGTCAGGTCGCCGGTGAAGAAGCCGACCCTCAGGCGCCGGCTGGTCCGCGTCAGCGGCTCGACGCCGAGCTGCTGCTCGAGCTGCTTGATGTGCCGGCTGAGCGCGGGCTGAGCGATGAAGGCCTTCTGCGCCGCGCGCCCGAAGTGCAGCTCCTCGGCGAGCGTGACGAAGTAGCGGAGCTTGCGGAGGTCGAGCTCCGGCGAGCCTTCCATGGCGCGACTGTACCGGCGCCGGGACATCGATGCCGCACCTTGCGGCTGGTGACGTACGGAGTGGACGACGGACACCGTTCTGGACTCCTGATCGATGAGGATGTGGTGGACACCGCGACCGTCGCCGAGGCCGCCAAACTCGATTCGGGCCTCGACTGGACCTCCAACCGCGTCCGTCGCCGAGGAGGTGGGCGCGGCGCTATCGAGCGGAGTCTGCGCCGGCGCCAACCGGCGTGAGGCCGTGTGCTTCAGCCAGCAAGCCGTGGACGATCATGGCGGCGGCGGTGGAGCCCGCGGCGACCGCGTTCGCCACGGACGGCATCTGCGCGCTCACGTCGCCGGCGGCGGAGAGTCCGGGCACGCTGGTGTGGAACGTTGGGTCGACCTCGACGGCGTCGACGGCGATGCGGCCCTCGCCGGTGAGAGCCGCGCCGAGCTGCTCCGCGAGTGCCGAGCGTTGGTGCAGGGTGACGGGCACGAGCAGTCCGCGGCAGGGGCGTGCGCCGCCGTCGGCGAAGGCGACGGCCGTGAGCGTGCTGTCCGCGCCGCGCAGCCCGGCGACGCGGCGCTCGTCGACCGTGACCCCCGCAGCGCGCAGCCGCTCGGCGTCCTCCGCGTCGAGCTCGGCGGGACCGTCGGCGAGCAGCGTCACGTCGTCGCTCCAGAAGCGCAGCAGGAGCGCCCGGTGCGCACCCGCGGCGCCGCGGTCGAGCACTGCGAGCGGCTGGTCGCGGACCTCCCAGCCGTGGCAGAACGGGCAATGGAAGACCGAGCGGCCCCAGCGCTGCAGGATCCCGGGCAGCTCGGGGAAGCTGTACTCCATGCCGGTGGCAAGCAGCACGCGCCGCGTCGCCTCGCGCGAGCCGTCGGCCAGCTCGAGCACGAAGCCCGCGTCGTGCCGCTCGCCGCCCAGGGCCTCGCCGGACCGCAGCTGCACGGTCGGGTAAGCGGCGAGCTCGTCGCGCCCGGCGGCGTAGAACTCGGCCGGCGGGCGACCGTCGTGGCCGAGCAGGCCGCCGATGCCATCGGCGGCGCGGTTGCTCTGGTCGCCCGCGTCGATGACGAGCGTTCGCTGCCGGGCGCGGCCGAGCACCAGCGCGGCGCTCAAGCCGGCGGCGCCCGCGCCCACGACGATGCAGTCCCAAGTCGTGTCCAGTCGTCAGCGTGGCACGGGGCCACCCTCTGTGTCAAACTCGTTTGCTATGGAGGCAAATACGTCTGAGGAGCCCGTCGATGTGCGCGTCCGCCGGCGGCTCCGGGAGCTGCGCACGGAGCGGGGGCTGACGCTCCAGCAGGTCGCCGAGCGCGCGAGCATCGACATCTCCACGCTCAGCCGCCTCGAGGCCGGCAAGCGCCGCCTGGCGCTCGACCACCTCCCGGCCCTCGCCGCCGCGCTCGGCGTGAGCGCCGACGAGCTGCTCGGCTCCCCGCCCCCGCAGGATCCGCGCGTCCACGAACGGCCGCGGACCCACGACGGCCTTACGGTGTGGCCGCTCACCCGCCGCGGGCCTGCCGGCGGCCCGCGCGCCTACAAGATCCACATCAGCCCCGAGCGGCGCACGCCACCGAACGCGTTGCCCGTGCACGAGGGACTCGACTGGCTCTACGTCCTCAGAGGCCCGCTGCGGCTGCTGCTCGGCGATGAAGACTTCACGATCGAGCCGGGCGAGGCCGTCGAGTTCTCTACTTGGACACCGCACTGGTTCGGCACGGTTGACGGCCCCGTCGAGCTCATCATGATCGTCGGGCCGCAGGGCGAGCGGCTGCACCTCCACGCGTGAACTGGGCGCGGCGGGAGACGGACGGGATACGGCCCAATACGGCCGGGTTTGGCCAGCGAGTGGCCCAACGAAGTTGCACCGACAGATCCAGGCAGTGGACCGCGCGCCAATGATCGGGATGACGAGCCTGAGGCCGCTGGCCTTGAACTTGCCATCGCCGACGGGGTGCTGCACCGTGGAGATCACGATGCGCTTTCCCTCGAGCGTGATCGCCCAGAGCCACTCGGTCCGTGGCCGACGCCATGTCTGCCACTCGAAGTGGTCGATCCGACTCCACGGGAGGTTCCTCCACACGCGGACGGTGTGCAGCGTCAGGCCGGAATCGCCGACTGTGTCTGCCGCCTGATAGGCGAGATTTCCGTCCGAGACCGGGTTGACGCAGTCCCCGACCTCGCCGAAAGAGCTGATGCCGCACAGGCCGGTCGGGTCGATGAGGGAGATCAGGCCGGTCTCGAGATCGATGGTTCGCTGTGCGTCAGGCTCGAGCGGCACGGCCGCTGCAAGCTTGGCCAGCTCCTCGCGCAGGACAATGCCCGCCGAGCCACGGAGCCGAGTCACTGCCAACACAAGCTCGCACTCGCCCCGATCAGCGTCTCCCACCACGATCGCCTCGACAGCAGTGGGCCGAATCAGAGCGCCGTGAGCAGCTCGACGTCCTGCCTTCGGCGAGCGTCAGCACTCCCGCATCAAAGGTGACCAGGCGCACCGCGCGGCGGCGGGCGAGCGCCAGCAGGTGCGCATCGGTCACCTGACGGTACCCGGACATCCTCGGCACGTCAGCGTCACCGATAGATACGTCGTCGGCCAGGAAGCGGTGACCGTCCGCCGCGCGCAGCGCCACCAGGACGGCGCGCGCGGGTTCGACGCCGATCGGCCGCACCATCTCAGAAGCGATGGGCGGCGCGCCGGCCGGCACACGGATCACCGGTAGGCCGTCGACAGCCTCGACCCGAGCGGGCGTCAGCCCACGGCGGGCGAGCTCGGAGATGACCGAGCCGAGCGAACGGCGCTCACCAGCGGCGGCCAGCTCCCGCGCGGCTGCGATGACGTCATCGTCGATGTTGAGCGTCGTCCGCACGAGTTGATGCTACCGCATCAACGCATCACCCTCCGCGGCGAAGGTCGCTGACCTGCTACGTCAATCGTCCGGCGGGAGCGCGCCCATGCCGACGCCGACGCCCCAGTACCAGCTCGCGAGCGGCTCGCGCTCGAGCGTCAGATCGACGGGGACGTCGATGTCGATGCGTTGATCCACGATCGGGTCAAGGTGCTCGGTGAGGTAGCGCTTTCGGACCGGATGGTCGAGGTAGCGGGCGAGCGCCGCTTCGTCGGCCAGCTGGACGATCAGAGCATGGGTGAAGCCGTGCTCTGACTCGGCTCGGTTTCGGCCGACCGTGATCCGCTGCAGCCCGTCGATCTCGTTCGGCATGTGGCCGGCCCTGCCGCAGGCGTCGAGAACCTGTTCCTCCGTCGTACCAGTCTTCCATTTCACGATCACGATGTGCTGGATCATGCGAACGCGCCGACGCCGGTGATGTCGCGGCCGACGATCAGGGTCTGCATGGTCTCGGTGCCTTCGTAGGTGTGGATAACCTCGATGTCGCCCATGTGGCGGATGACGTGGTTCTCGAGCAGCACGCCATTGCCGCCGAGCATGTCGCGCGCCTCGGCGATCACCTGGCGCGCCTTGCGGGTGTTGTTGAGCTTCGCCAGGCCGGCGATCGTGTCCGTGAGCCGGCCGTTCTCCTCCAGGCGGGCGAGCTGCATGCAGTAGAGCTGCATGCCGGTGACCTCGGCGAGCATCTTGACCAGCCGGTCCTGCACGATCTGGAAGGAGCACAGCCGCTTGCCGAACTGCTGGCGCTGCTGGCTGTACGTCAGTGCCGCGTCGTAGGCGGCGACGGCATGGCCGAGCGCGCTCCAGGCGCACGTCGTGCGCGTCGTGATGAGCACCCCGCCGGTGTCCTTGAAGCGCTCGGCGCGCGGCAGCCGCGAGGCCTCGGGCACGCGCACCCCGTCGAGGCGGATGCCGGCCTGCCAGATCGCCCGCGAGGCGCCCTTGCCCTCCATCGTCGTGGCCTCGAAGCCGGGCATGTCCTTCTCGACCAGGAAGCCCTTGACCTGGCCGTCCTCGTCCGAGCGGGCCCACACGACCACAACGTCGGCGATCGAGCCGTTGCCGATCCAGCGCTTGGCACCGTCGAGCACCCAGCCGTCGCCGTCGCGACGCGCGCTGGTCTCCAGCGCGACCGAGTCGGAGCCATGCGTCGGCTCCGTCAGGGCGAACGCCCCGATCGCCTCCAGGCGCGCCATCGCGGGCAGCCAGCGCTCCTTCTGCTCCTCGGAGCCGAGCAGGGCGATCGACTTCATGGCCAGGCCGGACTGGACGCCGAGGAACGTGCCGAGGCTGCCGTCGCCGCGGTGCAGCTCCATGTTGACCAGGCCGCGCGCGAGCGGGCTCATCCCGGGGCAGCCGTAGCCTTCGATGTCCTCGCCGAGCAGGCCGAGCTCGGCGAGCCGGCGCATCAGCGGCCACGGCAGCTCCGCCGCCTCCCAGTACTCGTTGATCGCGGGCAGAACCTCGCGGTCGACGAAGCGGCGGGTGGCGATGAAGTGATCCCATTGCTCCTCGGTGAACTGCTCGCGCACCTGGAAGTAGTCGGTGGCGAGCGCGTCGCCGAGATGCGCGTACGGGAGCGCCTGGGTGGACATGGTGTCTCCTCTCAGCCGGCGTGGACGTAGCTTCCTGGCGCCTTGGCCGTCGCCTTGAAACGGCCGCCCCCGAGACGCTTGGGGGCGGGCTTGAGCTCGCCGGAGCGCGCCGCGAGCCACTCGTCGTAGTCCGGCCACCAGCTTCCCGGTCGCGTTGCGGCCCGCTCGGTCCACGCGTCGGGCGCGGCCGGGTGCTCGTCGGCGACCCGGTAGCTCGAGCGGCTCTCAGCCGCGGGCGGGTTGACGAGCGCCTGGATGTGGCCGCTGGTGGACAGCACGAAGCGCGGTGAACCACCCAGCAGCTCGGTGCTGCGGTACGCGTTCTCCCACGGGATGATGTGGTCGGTCAGCCCCGCGACGATGTAGCTGTCGAGATCGACGGCGCCGAGGTCGACGCCGCTGCCGAGCACGGTCAGCGCTCCGGGACGAGTGATGGAGTTCTCCAGCGAGAGGTGGATGAAGTCACGGTGCAGACCGGCGGCGAGCCGGACGGTGTCCTGGTTCCAGAACAGCACGTCGAACGCCGGTGGCGCCTTGCCCAGAAGGTAGTTGTTGACCACGTAGCTCCACACGAGGTCGTTCGGCCGCAGCCAGGTGAAGACGCCGCTGAGCGCCTCGCCGTCGAGGTAGCCGCGCCGGGCCGAGTCGGCGACCGCCGCGGCCGCGATCTCGCGGCCGGTGAGCGCGGACGCCGTTCCCGCCCGCTCGTTGTCGAGCGCGGCCACGAGCAGGCTCAGGCTCGCGATCTCGCCGAGGCGGCCTGCGGCCGCGAGGTGCCCGAGCACCGCGGCGCTGATGATGCCGCCCGAGCAGGCTCCGTTCAGATGGACGCTCGGCTGCTTGGTGATCGCGGCGACGGCGTCGCGCGCCTCGAGCACGGCCGCGGCGTAGGTGTCGAGGTCGAAGTGCCCCTGCTCGGCGCCGGGATTGCGCCAGGAGATCATGAAGACCTGCTGGCCCTGCCTGACGAGCCATTCGACCATGCTGCGGCCGGGGGCGAGGTCGAGTACGTAGTACTTGTTGATCGTCGGTGGCGCGAACAGCAGCGGCACCTCGCGGACACGTTCCATCTGAGGCGCGTACTGGATCAACTCGAAGCCCTCGGTTCGCAGCACGACCGAGCCCTGCGTCAGGGCCAGGTTCTCGCCGACCGCGAACTTGCTCGTGTCGACCGTAGAGGGCAGGCGCGGGAAGTCGCGCAAGAAGCGCCGAGCGCCCTTGACCAGGTTGGCGCCTCCCTGGTCGACGGTCTCCTTGACCACGCTCGGGTTCGACCACGGGAAGTTGCTCGGAGCGAGCGCGTCGAGCACGTTGCCCGCGGCGAAGCGGGCCTGGCGCTCTCCTCGCCAGTCGAGCTCGGCGTCGGAGATCAGGCCGTCGACCGCCTCGCCCACGGCCAGATGGGTCTGGAGCAGGCGCCGGAACAGCCAGTTGGACTGCCACGCCGGGTCGCTGAAGCGCCGGTCGCGCTTCGCCGGGCGAATCTCCGAGCGACCGCCCGCGACACGCGCGAGCTCCGTCCCCAGACCGCCCAGGCGGCGCGCCGTCCGGTCCGGCCGCCGCGCAAGGCCGGCCGCCACCCCCACGGCCGCTCCCGGACTGACGAAGCGCGAACGCCCCCCGACCGCCGCGTCGGTGAGCATCACGTCCAGCGCGGCACGAGCCGCCGCGGAGCTGCCGCGTGCACGTTTCTTGCGCTCGCCCTCGGTCATCATCCGCTCATCACCCGCTCTCTCTTGCCTTGTCCTTCATAGCGAGTCTCGTGCCCGCGAGAGGCGAAGTCATCCCGCTCCGGACTTGAACTTTCGACCTTGAGGTTGTGAGCCGATCACAGCCGCGGCCGGTCAGTCCGCGTCGAGGAACCCGCGGATCGGCCCGACGACGTTCTGCGGCTCATCGAGCAGGAAAAGGTGCCCGCCGCCCTTGACCACGTGCAGGCGGGCATCGGGCAAGCGCGTGGCGAGCAGGCGCGCGTTGCGCAAGGGCACGCTGGGATCCTCCTCGCCCGCCACGATCAGGCTCGGGTGCTCAAGTCGGTGCAGCCACGGCAGGCTGGACCAGCCCGTGATCGCGTAGAGCTGGTAGGCGTAGCCGAGCGGGTCGGGCGGCCGCTGCAGGCGCGTCGCGGCCTGTTCGGCGAGCGCGCGCGGCTCGCGGGCGGTGCGGCCGCCGGCGATGTGCGGCACCGTCAAAGCGAGCAGGCGCGGGTGGTAGTAACGCGCCGGCGTGGCGAGCATGAGCGCCGCGAGCGGGCGTGGCGGGCTCCCGCCCAGGCCGGGCCCGGTTGCGCACAGCACGAGCCGGCGGACGCGATCGGGCGCCCGGCGGGCGAGCTCCTGCGCGAGCGCGCCGCCGAACGAGTACCCCAGCACGTCGACGCGATCGAGCCGCAGCGCGTCCAGCAGCTCGCGTGCGACGCCGGCGAGTCCGCCCATCCGCAGCGGGAGGCGGGGACGCTGCGACATGCCGACGCCGGGCGCGTCGAACGCGATCAGCTCGCGCTCGCCGGCGAGCCGCGCGAACGGCGCCCACATGTCGATGTGCGCGCCGATGCCGGTGATCAGCAGCAGCGGAGGTCCCGCGCCGTGGCGTCCGACGCGCAAGCGGAGGCCGGCAGCCGTGACGAAGGCGGGATTCCACCCGGCGTCGCTACTCATCGTCGTGCGACCTGCCGTGAATGAAGGCGCGCGCGGGAGCCAGGAAGGCGAGCGCCGTCCCGAGCCCGCGGCGCTGCCAGCGGTCGACCACCACCACGGCGGGCTCTGCCACCTCGTCGCCGCTGCGCACGAAGCGCGCCACGCCTACGCAGGACCCGCTGCGGATGTCGATCGCCACCAGCGCCTCGTCGTCGTGATGATCGACCTCGGTCAGGTCGGCGAGTTGCCGCGCGCCGAGCTCGCGCAGCGGCGTGAAGAAGCGGCGATAGCGCGACTCTTCGCTGAGCTCTGCCAACGCGGCCGCGAGCAGCGGCTTGTCGCCGGGCTCCACCGGCCGTATCGTGACGCGCGATTCGTCGGCCAGTCGGACCTCGGGCCGCTGGTCGATGGGCGTCGATCGCTTCATCACGAGCTCGCGTCGGTCAGCCGGATGGCGATCAGCAGGTCGATCACGTCTGACAGGCGCCGCAGGTCGCAGCCGGTCTTCTCGGCGATGCGACCGAGGCGGTGGTGCGCCGTGTTGACGTGGATGAGCAGCTCCTCCGCGGCGGCCTTGGCGTTGAGATCCGCGGCGGCGTAGGCCAGCAACGTGCGTGTGAGGGCGCCGCCGTGCTCGCGATCCTCGACCACGAAGCGCTCGATCTCCGGGGCGATCATGCGCCGCGCGACGGCATCCTCGCGCAGCGTCAGGTACTCGAACGCGCTCGTGTCGGGCAGCGACAGCACGCCTCCCGTCTCGGCGACGCGACCGAGCGCCAGCGATGCTTCACGGTAGGCGTCGCCCAGGCTCGCGACGCCGTCCTGGACCGTGCTCACCCCCACCGCTAGGTCGACGCCCTGGGACGCCACCTTCCTGCACGCCTTCTCGAGCGGATCCGCGAGCAACGCGCGCTCGCCGGCCGCCACGGCCCGCACGAGCACGATCTCGCCATGGCGCGTCACCGCGAGCGGGGAGTTGCGACCACGGATCGCCATGGCGAGCGCATTCGCCGCCAGGCGCAGCACACCCTCGTCCTCCGGCGCCGAGTTCGGCAGGGCGGCGACCAGTACGCAGCGAACGTCGCCCTCCAGGCCCGCCGCCCGGGCAGCGGCCAGGGCGGCCGCCGTTCCCGGAGCCCTCGCGGCGAGCAGGTCCTCGAGCAGATCGCGGCGCACGCGATCGCCGTCCGCGAGCAGCAGCTGCTGCGCCTCCAGATACGCCGCGCTCGCCTCCGTGGTGGCAAGATCGATGTGGCGGATCACCGTGCGAGCAGCCTCCAACGCCTCGCCAGCCGCCTCCCGGCTCTCCTGCGAGGCCTCCACCACCGCGTCCCAGACGACGTTGTGATAGCTGCGAAATGCCTCCAGGAAGTCCGCAAGCGCGATGCCCCGGCGCGCACGCATCGCCGCGTGCCGGCCCACGAACCCGAACTCCCGGCCCGCCGCGGGCCGGCCGCGGCGCAGAACGGCGCAGAGCAGATCGTGATGCTCGCCGATGTGCCCGCGCACGTCCGTCAGGAGCGCCGCATCGGCCTGCCGGTACGCGGACATCCGCGACTGGATCGCGTGCAGGCTGGCCGCGATCAGCTCTTCGCGACGCGACTCGAGCGCAGCGACGATGAGATCCGCGCCGGCGGCGGCACGCGCGGTGGCCATCGACGCATTGTAAGCCGCTCACAACGAAGACCGCCATTGTTCGGGCCTCGCTCTCGTTGCGTCGAGCCGCCGCGGGCGTAGGCTCGATCACGCCAACCAGGTGCCCAGGAGACCGAGATGCCGAACCTTGCCGACCTACTCAGCCGCCGCGCCGCCGAGCATCCCGACCGCGTGGCGGGTGGCGATCCGCGGCCACAACGTCATGAAGGGCTACTGGAGGCGCGAGGACGCGACCGCGGAGGCGATCGACGCCGACGGCTGGTTCAAGACCGGCGACATGGCAAAGGTCGACAAGGACGGCTACTTCTTCATCGTCGATCGCAAGAAGGAGCTCGTCATCCGCGGCGGCTACAACGTCTACCCGCGCGAGATCGAGGAGGTCCTCTACGAGCATCCCGACGTGCGTGAGGCCGCCGTGATCGGGGTTCCGCACGACGAGCTGGGCGAGGAGGTCGCCGCCGCCGTCGCGCTGAAAGAGGGCGCAGGCTCAGGGCCCAAGGAGCTGCGCGACTTCGTCAAGCAGCGGGTCGCCGCCTACAAGTACCCCCGTCAGGTCTGGCTCGTCGACGAGCTCCCCAAGGGCCCGACCGGCAAGATCCTCAAGCGCGAGATCAAGCCACCGGACGAGCGTGCCGAAGGCTGAGCCGAGGCGTGGCGGCGAGGGCGAGATCCTGCCGTTCGCCGAGCGCGAGGGCATCGGCGTCATCGCTTACTCGCCGATGGGCTCGGGCCTGCTGAGCGGGGCGATGACGCGCGAGCGGATCGCCTCGCTGCCCGACGACGACTGGTGCAAGCACGACGCGCGCTTCGCCGAGCCGGCGCTATCACGCCACCTGGCCACCGTCGAGCGACTGGAGGCCGTCGCGGAGCGCCACGGCACCACGCCCGGCGCCGTGGCGATCGCCTGGACGCTGCACCACCCCGCCGTCGACGGCGCCATCGTCGGGTTCCGCCGCCCCGACCAGGTCGATGCGCTCGTGTCGGCGGCGAACCTCGAGTTGACCGCCGAGGACCTCACCGAGATCGCCCAGGCCACGTGACCGAACCCGCCGGCACGACGCGACGGCCGGGGCGCCCGCGCAGCGAACGCGCGCGTCTCGCGATCCTGCAGGCAGCCGCCGATCTGCTGCTCGACGAGGGAACTGCCCGCGTCAGCATGGACGCTTTCGCCGAGCGTGCGGGTGTGAGCAAGGCCACGATCTACCACTGGTGGCCATCGAAGGAGATGCTGGCGGTCGACGCGCTGCTCGAGTGGGCGGCCGCCGGCGGCCCCGCGCTCGACACGGGCTCGCTGCGCGGCGACCTGCTCGCGCTCGTTCGGCCCTGTCGCGGCGCTCTCGTGGGGCCCGGCGCGCCAGCGAGCGATCCCGCTCGAGTCGATCGTGGGAACCGTGGATCCCACCGCCGACTTCGACGCCGGCTTCAGGCCGGCGACGAACCGCCTCTCATCCCGCTGGGAGAGCGTTGCGCGCGCCCACCGCGTCGGCCGGCCGCTGCCGCCGATTGCCGTGATCGAGCGGCCGGACGGTTACTACGTCCTGGACGGCCGTCATCGCGTGTCGGTCGCCCGCGCGCTCGGTTACGGGGATATCGACGCCTGGACGAGCCCGGCCCGGCCGGTCGTGCGTGCTCGCCCACCTCAGTCCCCCACAAACCAGGAGAGATCCATCCCGCGCCTGACCCACCGTCTCCGTGCCGCCGTGGCTCGCGCGCTGCGCCAGGACCACGTCAACGAGCGAGTGCACTTCCACGCCGGCGACCACGGCCGTCCCTACGTCTGCGAGGACCCGCGCTGCAGCTCACCGAGCCTCCGCATCGCGCGCTCGTGACCAGCCGGCTCTTCGGGACTATGTTGGCGTCCGCGATGGCCCGCTCCCCGCATAGCGTGCAGGTGCTTGGTGCCCGAGGAGTCTTGGGCAGCGTGGATCCGCGAACGTGGGCGGGTCCGCGCTGATCGATCCACTCCCGCTGCCCGAGGGTTTCGAGGTCGGACATTGGACCGACCTCGAGTCGCGCACGGGCTGCACGGTGGTCATCGCTCCCGCGGGGACGCGGGGCGCGGTGGAGGTGCGCGGTGGCGGGACAGGCACGCGCGAACTCGAGGCGCTGTCGCCGCTCGCCAACGCCGAGGGGCCGACCGCCGTGTTGCTGACCGGTGGCAGCGCCTTCGGACTTGCGGCCGCGGACGGCGTGGTGCGCTGGCTCGAGCGGCGGGCGCTCGGACGGGCGACGCCCGTCGGCGTGATCCCACTCGTGCCGGCCGCGGTGGTGTTCGACCTCGCGGAAGCGGAGCCCCGCAGGCGACCGGGGCCGGAGGAGGGCTACGCCGCCTGCGATGCGGCCGCCGGCGGCGTCCCGCGACGTGGGCGGATAGGCGCGGGCGCGGGGGCGGCCGTAGGGAAGGTGCTCGGCCGCGAGCGAGCCACGCCAGGCGGGGTCGGCTACGCGGCGACGCGGCTGGCCGGCGGCGAGACGGTTGCGGCGATCGCCGTCGCCAACGCCTCGGGAGATGTGACCGGGGAGGACGGCGAGGTGCTGGGCGGCCCGCACGGTGACCGCGGCGAGCTGCTCCGAAGCGCCGACCTTATCCCCAATATGCCGCGGCTGCCCCACTGGGCCACACGGCCCGGTCAGAGCACGACACTCGCCTGCGTCTGCACCGACGCTGCGCTCGACAAGCGCGGCTGCGGCATCGTCGCGCGAATCGCGAGCGCCGGGATCGCTCGGGCGGTCGACCCCGCCTTCACCCCCTTGGACGGCGACATCGTCTTCTGCCTGGCCTCCGGACCGTGGCGACCCGCCACGCCCGGGCCTGACGCCTCATGGTCGCTCACGGTTCTGGGCACGGTCGCCGCGACCCTCACGGCGGCTGCGATTCGGGACGCGGTGCGCCAGGCCGGGCTGAGCGCCGCCCCACCATCCGCGGCGAGCCCGAGCTAAGTCTCGAGCCACAGCGCCCCACTCAAGCCGGTGGTGGTTGACGACCTCGACGTCGTTGCCGTCGGAGGCGCTCGACTCGGGGTTCATCCCGTGGCTCGGGATGAAGCCGATCATCGCGTCGATGAGGGCCGGGATGTAGGAGCCGCCTAGGGTTCGCGTACACAATGGCGACCACGACATCCCGAACCCGTTCTCAACCGGCGAGATCCCGCGAGCTCGCCGTCGACCGCCTGCCCGAGGCCGGCGCCTCGCTCGAAGTCGTGCTCCTAGAGGACGCGAGCTTCGGGACCGCCAGCGAGTGCGGGCCGCGGCGCCCGCATCGCCACGACTACCACGAGCTCATCTGGACCCGTCGCGGCGCGGGCCAGCATCTCATCGACGGCGTGGTCTCCGCCGTCGAGCCCAACACGGTCACGCTGATCGGCCGCGGCCAGGTTCACGTCTTCGAGCGCGCGAGCGGACTTCATTGCGCGATCGTGCGTTTCTTGCGCGATCGTGCGTTTCGGCGACGAGCTGCTGCACGGCGACGCCGCTGCGCGCGCGAACCCCGCACTCCGGGCTCTCGCGGGCGCTGACGCACGTGACCGGGCGCGGCACGAAGGAGCTGATCACCGACCGCCGCATGCTCGAAGCTGCGCGGCTGCTGCGCTTCACCGACCTGACCGTGGGCGAGGTCGCGTTCCGGACCGGCTTCGGCGACCAGATGTACTTCTCGCGCGTCTTCAGGCGCCGCTACGGCGAGGCCCCGATGGCCTACCGCGAGCGGCTTCGCGGACACGCGACGGCCTGAGACGGCAGACCTCCATAGATCCGCGCAAGCCGTCCATACCAGGACGCCCGTTTTGGGTTCACGCTGTTGGCATGAGCGTGACCGAGACCGATTCCGACCCGCGCACCGCCGCCACGCTGCCCGGGACGCTCCGCCTCGGCGCCGTGCAACTCAAGGTCGCCGACCTCGACCGCTCCGTCGCCTGGTATCGGCGGGCGCTCGGCCTCCGCGTCCACTCCCACGACGCGACGGTTGCCGAGCTCGGCGACGGCACGGAGACCGTCGTCGTCCTGCACCAGGACGCCCAGGCGCGCCCGGCCGGTCGCCACGCCGGGCTGTACCACTACGCGCTGCTGTACCCCAGCCGTCAGGAGCTTGCCCGCGCGGCAGTGCGTCTCGCCGTGACGCAGACGCCAATCCAGGGTGCTTCCGACCACCGCACGCACGAGGCGATCTATTTGCCGGACGTCGACGGCAACGGCATCGAGCTCGCCGCCGACCGCCCGCGCGAGCAGTGGCCGAGCAGCCTCGGCTACGACCGCGGGCCCGCCCCGCTGGACTTCGACAGCGTCCTGGCGACCGTCGCCGGCGAGCAGCCGGCCACGCGCGTCGGCGAAGGCCTGCGGATGGGGCACCTGCACCTGCACGTCGGCGACATCGACGAGGGCCTGGCGTTCTACCGCGACGTGCTCGGCTTCGAGCTGCAGGCCACGCTCCTCGCGTCGGCCGCGTTCGTGTCCGTCGGCGGGTACCACCACCACCTCGGCTTCAACGTGTGGAACGGCCGCGGCGTCGGATCGCCGCCCGCGCACACCGTCGGGCTGCGCCATTGGACGGTGCAGCTTCCCACCGACGCCGACGTCGCCCACGTCCGCGCTCGCGCCGAGGACGCCGGCGCAGCCGTCGAGACCGTCGACGGCGGCTTTCTCGTCCGGGACCCGTGGCAGACGGCCGTCGTCTTCGTCTCCACTGCCGCAACCGGCCGCAACTCACGGGCCGTCGTTCAGACGGCCAGGCCGTCGCCGGACCTGCTGCAGCTAGCCAAGCACTTCCGGCACAAGCTCGACGTCAGCTTCGACGAGCGCGCAGCGGTCATCCCGTTCGCGTTCGGGCACGCCGCACTCGCCGCGGGCGAGGACACCCTGATCATCGACGCCTACGCCCAGACGCCGGCCGACCTCGCCCGCGTCGAGCAGGTGATCGGCAGCCATCTGGACCGCTTCGGCCGCCGCGACGAGCTCACGGTCGCGTGGCAGCCACGCGACTAGCACACGACCAATCAGAGAGAGGACCCAGCGTGGACATCACCATCATCGGCACCGGCAACATGGGCCGCGGCATCGCCACGCGCGCGCGTGCCGGCGGACACGACGTCACCCTGCTCGGCACCGAGCCCGGCAAGGCCCAGGCGCTCGCCGGTGAGCTCACAGGCAACGTGCGCGCGGGCGCGGTCGGCGACGAGCTCCAGGGCGGCGTCGTCGTGCTCGCGGTCTGGTACCAAGTGCTCGACGACGTCCTGGGTCGCTACGGCGACCAACTGAACGGCAAGGTCGTCGTCGACATCACCAACCCCGTCGACCCGCAGAGCTTCCAGCCGCTGGACGTGGAGGCCGGGTCGGCCGCCCAGGAAATTGCCCAGAAGGCGCCGGGTGCCAGGGTCGTGAAGGCGTTTAACACCACCTTCGCCGGCACCCTCGTCGAGGGCCAGGTTGCCGGGCAGCCACTGGACGTCTTCATCGCCTCCGACGACGAGGACGCCAAGGGTGCCGTGCGCCAGCTCGCCGAAGACGCCGGCCTGCGCGCCGTCGACGCAGGCCCTCTCGCGCGCGCCCACGAACTCGAAGCACTCGGCTTCCTGCACATGGCGCTGCAGCAGAACCTCGGCACAGGGTTCTCCACCGCAATTAAGGTCCTCACCTAAGTAGCCTGAGGGCCGAGCCGGCCGCCCGGATCACGGACGCTCTCGGCGTTCATCTTCAGCGTGTCGCCTCAGGAGGCGATGCAGTCGCTCCTCGGCTAGGTCGCAGACCTCGTGACATCCCGTCCTGTGTCGTGGGTTTTGGTGGTTCGTCCGGGGTAATACGTTATGGTTCGTATCGGATTGTAACGTAGCGACGATGCCGCGCACAGGAGGCCGCCCTGTCCTTCACCGAAGAACCTTCCCGTCTCGACCGACCTGGCGGGGACCGCCGGCCGGCGACGCTGGCGCTGTTGGCGTTCGCGATGCTGATCGTGTCGCTCGATCAGTACATCGTCGTAGTGGCGCTCCCGGAAATCGGCCGGGAGCTGGGTTATTCGGCGCAGACGCTGCAATCGGTGATCAGCGCCTACGCCGTGGCGTCCGCTGGGTTTCTGCTGCTCGGCGGTCGCGCAGCCGACCTGCTTGGGCGCCGGCGGGTGTTGGTCGCGGGCCTCGCGTTGTACGCCGGCGCCTCGCTCGGCGGCGGGCTCGCTCCGGGGCCGGAGGTCCTCCTCGGCGCGCGTGCGGTGCAGGGCCTCGGCGGCGCCCTCGTCTTCCCGGCCACTCTGTCGCTCGTCAACACCACGTTCGCCGAAGGGCGGGAGCGCAACCGCGCCGTCGCGGTCTGGGGCGGCGCCGGCGCGGCCGGCCTGGTCATCGGCGTGCTGCTCGGCGGCGTGCTCACACAGGCGCTCGGCTGGGAGGCGGTCTTCTTCGTCAACGTGCCGCTGGCGGGCCTGGCGATCCTGCTCGCGTTCGCGCTGATCCCCGCCGACCGCGACCGCGAGCGCGACCGCAGGTTCGACCTGCCCGGCGCCCTCACCGCGACCGCCGGCATCACCCTGCTCGTGTTCGCCCTCGTGGAGGGCCCGAAGCTCGGCTGGGACTCGCCCGCCATCGCCGCCGCCGCCGCCGCGAGCGTCGTCGCGCTCGGTGCCTTCGCGCTCGTCGAGCGACGCAGCCGCGACCCGCTCGTGCCACCGCGGCTACTCGCCAACCGCAACCTCGCCACCGCCGTCGCGATCGCATTCCTGTTCTGGGCGACGTTCGGCTCGGTGCTCTACTTCCTCACGCTCTACCTCCAGGACGTGCGCGGCTATGACGCCCTCGAAACCGGCGTCGGGTTCCTGCTCCCGACCGCGGTCGTCGTGGCCGGCTCGGCGCTCGCCGGGCGGATAGCGACGCGCTTCGGTCTGCGGCGCACGCTGGTCGGCGCGCTAACCATCGGCGCGCTCGGCGCGCTGGCACTCGGCGTCGCGATGTCGCCGAACGGCTCCTACGCCGCCCTGATCCCCGGCCTCATCCTGCTCAGCATCGGCGACGGCGTCGTCTTCACCACCATGTTCATCGCCGCCGGCACCGGCGTGGCCGACCGCGAGCAGGGCATCGCCTCAGGCATCGCCTCCACCAGCACCTCCGTCGGCGCCGCCGTCGGCCTCGCCGTCCTTGTCCTGGTGGCCACCTCCGGCACCGACGGACTCACCGGCGAGGCGCTCCGGACCGCCACCGCGGACGGCCTCAGCACCGCCGTGCTCGTCGTCGCCGCCGGCATCGCCGCCATCGCGCTGGTCGCACTGAACCTCCGCCCCAGTTCCATAATGCGCGCCGACACCCCGTGCCCGCGTCAAGTGGCCGTGCCGGCTCCCTCGGGCCCGGCCGATGCCCGTTGAACCCGCTCATTTCCGACCACGAGTGATGCGCTGCGGCCGCTCGCGCACGCGGCGGGCAATGAACTGGGATGCCGACGCGCGAGGGGCCCGACCTGTCCGACCCCGCCGCAATCGCCGACGCCACCCGCGACGTCGACGGCGTCCTGCACCTGGCGACCCGCATCCGCTCGCTCGAGCAGCTCGGGAACCGGGACGCGTGGCGCGAGAATGACCGGCTTTGCGCGGACGCTTCCAGAATCCTCGTCGAAGCGGCGATCGCGGCCGGAGCGGCGGTCTACGTCGAGCCCACCGTGACGTTCGTCTATCCGCCCGAAGGGTCCGTCTCCGAGGCGACACCGATCGCGGACGTCCCGGCGATCCTGCGCTCGGCGCTCGCCGCCGAGCAGCAGGCAGAGCGATTCGCCCATGCCGGGCGGCGAGGTGTCGTGCTGCGATTTCGGGCTCCTGGACGGGCCAGGCGCCGGCAATGACGCGCCGATCCGCGACTTCGGCGCCACGCTGCACGTCCGCGATGCCGCCCGCGCGCTTCTCTCCGCGCTGACGTTGCCCAGCGGCACGTACAACCTCTGCCGCGACGGCGAGCGTGTCTCCAACGACCGCTTCACCCGAGCGGCCGCCTGGCATCCCGCCCGCTGAGGCCGGAGAGCGAGCGGCGTCAGGCGTGCAGGTGGTGAAGCTTCGTAGCGCCGCTCATGCGGCGGCTGTGCTCGAGCAGCCTGGGGTAGTCGGCGGCGATGCCTTGAAGGAGCGCTTCGACTGCGCGCTCGATCTCGACGTCGGTCGTGCGCGCGTGCCCGAACAGCGTCCGGTAGTGCACCAGCGATCCGATCAGATCGAGGATCAGGTCGCGATCGACCTCCTCGCGCAGGTCACCGCGGGCGTGCGCCCGATCGAGCGTCTCCTTGACGGCCGCGCGCGGCGGGTCGAACAGCGTGGTCATGAACGCGGCCCGCAGCTCGCGGTCGCCGGCGCAGTCGGCGAACAGCGGGCCGATCACGTCGGGCGGCATGCGCCGGAACGCGGCCACGAACAGCTTCAGGCACTCGTCGAGATCGCACAGCGTGCAGCCGGTGTCCGGCGCCCGCGCCTTGCCGAGGCGCTGGCCGAGCGCGGCGAGGACCAGCCGTTGGCGGTTGGGCCAGCGACGGTAGATGGCCGGCTTTGTCGTCCCGGCGCGGCGCGCGACCTCCTCGAGCGCGAGGCGGCCATACCCGGAGTCGTCGAGCGTCGCGAGCGTGGCCCCGAGCACGGCGGAGTCGATCTGCGTATCGCGCGGGCGCCCCACGCGCGCTTCCTGGTCAGAGTCGTGGCGAGCTGCCTTCACATGGCGATTCTACCGCTAACTGTTATGTTCCGCCTCGGAACATAAATTCAAATCCCCTGGAGCGAGACCATCATGCGGGCGCTGAGGCCCACGACCGATGGGCGCGGCGGGTTTCGAACCTGCGACCTCTCGCGTGTGAAGCGTGGCGTTCGTGGCCCAGGCGCCGAAATACCTGCAAATCCGCCAAATACGAGCACGACTAAGTGCCTGTGGGTCGGCCCGGTACGGCCCAATACGGCAGGGTCCTCGCGGGCCTTGCCACGCTGGTTGAGCGCGACAAGACCGGCGATGACCGCCACGACCAGGAGTACGCCGACGCCGGCGAGCCCTGCCCGCAGCCGCCGCTGCGCGCGCTCGCTCGCGGCGCGGCTGCGGGGCTTACGACGACCTGGGTTGAGACTACGGGCCGAGTTGTCCCGCGGAGAGCGCGACGGGCCGGCCTGCTGATGGGCAGTTCGCGCGCGATCGCCTTGTGCCCCGTTTCAGCGCGTCCGCGAGGAGGTTCTCGGTCCTCCCCGCGGGCGGATGCTGTTTGGCGTTCAGGCGGGCTGGCCGGTCTGTGGCGGTCCGATGCGGTAGGGGCGCATCATCTCGTTGTCTTCGTGCTCGACGATGTGGCAGTGCCAGACGAACTGGCCGGCGTTGGTGAACCGTAGCCGCAGCCTGGTCACCTGGCCGGGGTAGGCGATGACGGTGTCCTTCCACCCATTTTCCCAGGGCTCGGGTGGGGTCGGCGCCGAGGCTGCGTCGACCTGTACGGTGCCGTTCGCCTCGTCGATGATGATCGCCTGTCGGTTGACGACCTGGAAGGCGACCTCGTGGATGTGCATCGGGTGCGCGTCGGCGGTGGCGTTGTAGAACTCCCATAGTTCGGTGGCGCCGACGGCGGGGTTTTCGCTGACGGCGTCCTCCCAGCGCTTGGCCGTCCAGGGTGCCGTTGCGGTGTTCGGATCGCTCTCGATGGTGCCCAGCCGCGTCTCGGCCGGCGCGTCGTGGAAGAACTCCGACATCTGCTCGAGCAGGGCCAGCGGACGGGTTGCGCCGCCGGTGAGGCCGGCGATGGCCGGGAGGGCGAGGAACTGCCGTGGCGTGGTCGGGTCGGGCGCCACCGCGGGCACGACACGGAACTGCATCACCTGGCCGGTGCTGTCGGGGTCGGCGCTGTCGAAGTCCTCATCGGGCTCGCCGCCGCCGAACGGCTCGTCGGGGCCGGCGTTGCCGAGGACGTGGTTGCCCACCGGCACGTTGGTGAAGTCGACGATCAGGTCGGCCCGCTCGGCCAGGCCGATCAGCAGCCGGTTGCCGTTGTCGGCGGTGAGGTTCACCGGCGCGGCCAGGAAGCCGCCCTCGTTGCCGATCTGCCACACGTCGACGCCGGGGATGTCGCCGAAGTCCGGGATCAAGAAGCGCGACTGGCAGCCGTTGAGGAAACGCAGGCGGTAGCGTCGCTGCTCGACCGTCTGGAACGGCCAGGTGCTCCCGTTGACCATGATCATGTCGCCGAAGAACTCCGGGTTCCAGATCGGCGAGAGGTCGCTGTCGGGGATGTAGGGTCCGGTGATGCCGTCAAAGAACGCCCGCGTGTCCGGGTAAAACAGCGAGCCGTCGGTGTTGAACGAGCGGTCCTGGACCGCGATCGGGATCTCGTAGTAGGTCTTGTTCGGGGGGAACGCGTCGCCTTCGTTCGGCGCGGGGCTCGGAAGCACGGCCGTGGTGCCGGTGCGGCTGTCCAGGACGGCCTTGTCGCCTTCGGGGCCGCCGCGGATCAGGAAGAAGCCCGCCGGGCCCGCGTACACGTTCAGGCGCGTCATGCCGAGCGCGTGGTCGTGGTACCACAGCGTCGACTCGCGCTGGTCGTTGGGGTACTGGAAGGTCGCGAACCCCGGACCCCACGCGACGCCGAACTTCGACGCCGCCTTGCCCCCGAAGAAGTCGAACCAGCTTCCCTCGCTCGCGTGGCCCGCGGGGATGTTCTTCGCCGCCGGCAGATACCAGGCCTCGGCGTAGCCGTCGCTCTCGTCGCCCACCCCGGCCGCGCCGTGCAGGTGCGTCACGATCGGCACCGGGCCGGTGTAGGGGCCAGGTGTCGAGTCAAACGTCGGGCGCATGTCGCGGCCCGCGGTGCCGCCGGGCGGGTTGGCCCAGTGCAGCGTCGGGTCCACGGGCAGTAGGTGCGGCAGGTAGTCGCCGTTGGCGTCCACCAGCTCGTTGATCCACTTGATCCGCACCGGCCGTTTCCACGTCGTCTCGATCGTGAGCGACGGCGCGTGGTGCAGCAGCAGCCCCCGGCGGCTCGCCGATTTGACGGCCCCATACCCCCAGACCGTCGTGGCCGGCAGGCCCGCAGGCAGGATCTGCTGAGAGAACTGCCGCATCGAGATCTCGTAGTAGTCGGCCGGCTTGCCGCCCGGCATCGTGATCGTCCCCGCTCGCGGCATCGCCGGGGGGATCAGCAGCGGCGTCTGGAACTTCACAACGTCCGCCGGATCGAGCGTACCGCCCGGGATCTGGGCGAGTGCCGCCGGTGCGCTCATGCCCGGAGACCGTCCGAACAGGTAAAAGCCGGCGCTTGCGCCGCCGACCCAGGCGACGAAGGTGCGCCGGGAGAACCGCAGAGACGTACCCATGATGGGGCTCCTCTTGCTGTGTGCGCGAGCCCTGCCTCTGCACGATCCACCCGGGCGCTCGATCGCGTCCGAGACACCCTCAACGGGCATCACCGCGACAGTATCCGGTGCCCTTCCCACCGCCATCGGTACACTGCCGCACCTGGTCGCGGAGGACTACGGCTATCCACTTCGGCACGACACCGACGCGCTTTCCCGCCGGTGCGAACAGGCTGAAGTCCCGGAATCTGAGGCTCCAGGAGCAGCGATGACCGCAGCTGGACGTTCCCGGCGCGCCCCCACGGTCGACGGCGACCGGCACCCGCTTGCACCCGGACGGCCGCGCCGCCTCTGACCAGCGTCTCCACCTACCCCCGGCTGGGTTGTCGCCGTTCTTTGCGCCTGCCGAGCTCGTCGCCTTCTCGATCCCCACGCGGGTGTGGGGTCTGACCCTGTGGCCGGCTCGACGATCGCCTGGCGCTCGTGCCCGTGATCGTTGCCGAAGCCGGGGAGCGACGGCCCTCGGCTACGCCCAGACACGCCCCTTGCGGCCGCGATCTGCTGGCGCTCGAGGTCAGCTGGGTCGAGGTCACGCCCGCCCCGGCGGCGCTCGACTGGGCCGTCGGCATGACCCCGAGCACCTTCCAAGCGCGCCGTCCTCGTTGCCAGTTCGGGTCCTGGTCGTGTTGCGGCTCCGGTTGACCAGGAGCAGCGACCCCATCACCGCGCCGCGTTGCGACGGCCGCTCAGCCTTGCGCCGCGTTTCATGACGGCGGGTTGAGCGGGCGTCGATCCGCACCAGAGCGGAAACTGCGCCGGGCATCCGCCCACCTGCGCCGGCTCGCTGTCCCGGTCCATGCGGCTGGATGGCCGAGCTTTTGGCCTACAATGTGCGACAGTGCCTACATGTCGGTGAACGTGTCGGTGCGGCTCGACGAAGGTTTGGCGGAACGCCTTCGGATTCGCGCCCGGGCGGCTGGCGAGAGCCTGTCGGATCGCCTCCGCCTCTACGCTGAGGAGGGCGCTCGCCGCGACGAGCACCCGCTGATCACCTTTCGCGACGGCCCGACGGGCCGGCGCGCCGGACTGGTCGGCGGACCTGACGTGTGGGAGCTCGCGATGTGGCTCGAGGACCTTGCCGATGAGTCGGATCCCGGCGCCGCGCTGGCCGAGGACGGCGTCGTCACGCGGCCGCAGATCGACGCGGCACTGCGCTACCGCGGCGCCTACCCCGATGAGATTGCCGCGCGTATCGAGCTGCACCGCCGCGAGACGGCCGCCGCCGACACGCGGTGAAGCTGCTGCTCGACGAGATGCACCCGGCGACCCTCGCCGAGGCGTTTCGCACCGCGAACATCGACGCCGTCACGGTCAGCGATCTCGCGCTCGCCGGGCGATCCGACCTCTACGTGTTCGCGGCGGCGGTCGCCGACGGCTACGTGCTGCTGACCGAGAACGTCGCCGACTTTGCCCGCATCGCGGCAGACCACATCACCGCCGGGTACCACCACCTCGGCGTGCTGATCGCACTGTCATCGCGATTCTCACGCCGCCCCGCCGGGCGCGGCCCGCTCGTCGCCGCCGTGCTTGCGCTCACCCATGAGCCGCTCGCGGACCGGGTCGTCTTCCTCGAGCGCGCCGATCGAACGTGAGGGGCGCGCAAGACCAGCGCCATCCAGGCGACCGAATCGCCGGACGTTCCCTCCTCTGCAAGTCCGATCTTCAACCAGAACCGTCTCGCAGGGAACTCGAAGGCTGAATGGATGGGCGCGGCTGGGTTCCAACCCTGCGAGTTCTCGCGTGTCAGACAAGACGGCCCTCGGGAATCCGCTCATGTGCGATCAGCAGCGGCCACGCGAATATAGCCGGAAGCAGGAGCGGCGCCGGGCTTCGCGGGACGTACGAGTGCAGTCGGAGTTGAGTCGACGGCGTAGGCCGGCGGCGTCCGTGCTTGAGTAGTTCGCACCCGCTGGATCGCGGCTTTTACGGCTGTCGTGCGACCGGGCCGGCGCGACGCTCGTAGTCGAACAGGTGAGTCGAGGAAGCCTCGTGCAGACCGTCGTAGAGAGATCGCGGACGCAGCATCCACACGGACCTCGCCCGAGTCCTGTGGACAGACAGGTCCGCGGCGAGCGGCTCGCGTACCTCGACAACCTCAAGGTGCTGATGGTCGCCGCGATTATCGCCGTTCACGGCACCATCGGCTACGGGGACTTCGAGGGGGCCTGGCCCTATCAGGAGGTCCAGGAGGTCCAGCTGACGGAGGCAAGCAACATCGTCCTCGGAATGCTGGTGCTGCCGAGCCTGCTGTTCGTGATGGGCCTGTTCTTCCTCATCTCGGGACTGCTGACGCCCGGCTCGCTGGAGCGCAAGGGCCCAAGCGCCTTCGTCCGCGATCCGGTTTCTGCGCTTGGGCGTGCCGCTGGCGCTGGCGGTGCTCGTGATCTGGCCGGCAATGCAGTCCGTCTCGAAGCTGGCCGCCGGCCACGGGCGGTCGTACTGGTGGGAGGTCGTGCACGCCGACCCGATCCTCGACGCGGGGCCGATGTGGTTCGCCGAGGTCTTGCTGGTCTACTCGCTCGCGTACGCCGCATGGCGCCACTGGCGTCCGCGCGGCAGGCCGCCGGCCGAGGCAGCGTCCCTGACCGGACGGAGGGTCGTGGCGCTCGCCGCCACGGTCTCCGTCGCAACGGTCTTGGTGCGCATGGTCTTTCCGATCGAGGGCGGGCAGGCCGACCAGGCCCAGCTCTGGCAATGGCCGGCATACATCGCGATGTTCGGCCTGGGCATCGCCGCAGCCCGCCACGGCTGGCTCGATCCCGTGCCCGAGCCGATCCGGCGCCGCTGCGGCAAGGCGGCGCTGCTCGGGCTTCTCGGCGTCTTCATCCTGATGGTGGCCGTCGCCGCCGCCGGCCTAGAGCCGGACGTCTTTTTCGATCTCCGGCTCCACTGGGCGCCGCTCACGCTGGCCGCCCTCGAGGGCCCTGTCGCCGTGGGCGCGGGGGTGTGGCTGCTCGCCCTCGCGCAGCGCCGCCTCAACCGCCCGCCGGACCGGGTCGGCCGCGCCTCTCGCAAAGCGCCTACGCCGCCTACTTCGCGCAGGGCGCCGTGCTCATCGGGCTCGCGGTCGCGCTCCGGAGTGCAGAATTGCCGGCCGAGGTCAAGGCGCTCACCGTGGCCGGCTCGGCGTCGTCGGGATC